>Ga0307928_10004336_pt1 | contig 10769 bp, 19 predicted proteins | sample AceLakmetagen232_FD_201815 | JGI IMG/M metagenome (GOLD analysis project Ga0307928, IMG submission 201815) | Saline water microbial communities from Ace Lake, Antarctica - #232 | ecosystem: Environmental > Aquatic > Non-marine Saline and Alkaline > Saline | place: Antarctica: Ace Lake...
TACAATCCCAAACTTAATCTATCCATTTTTTCCCCCTTTTCACTTGTTCTCCATCATATAAAATTTCCCATTTCATGCTCGGATAAAATGAAGATATATCATTTGAAAATATATTGTGTATATCCTCCATTAACCAACATAAATGTCGCATAAAACCGTAAAAAAGTAATCTCATTTTATAGTTCCTCTAATGTATCTGTGAAAAAATGCTCATAATAATTTTTTATGTAACCAAGAAAATCTACTCCTCGCATTGAATCATAATTTTTAGTTAACTGTAAAAATGTTACAATAGCATGATTACGCAAATCATTATGTAACATAGGTGAAATTTTCTTACTGTATTTAGACGCAACATTTTTTAATAAATTATCAAATTTACCCAATAATTTAATCGTTGCATCTTTGTTTCCACTTTGATACAGAGTAACTAATTTTTGTATGTTTTTTTTAGACATTATTTATCCTTTTTTCTGTTGACTAACAACTGATGGTAGTATGCCATTACGTTAAACAGTAACCCACAAATTGCTTCGTCTATTGTTTCTCTGCTTTTGTATCCTCTATGTTCCATCCACAAATCTAAGAAATGTCTCCATGCACTTTTGATACAGACACTAAAATGATTATCGCCAAATCCTTTTTGCCAATTATCAGCAGGTCTTAATGAACCATCAGACATCTTCCTATGCTTTGTCATGTAATCGCCATAGGCTTTTATTACTAACGGACTTAACGAACCTTCATAATCATTTTTACCTTCGTTTGTGTCTCTTGAAGCTCCTGTATTAAATTTTCGTATCTCGGACATAGTATACTCCGTTTACTTTATTCCTTTTTCAAAGGATTTATGTTTCAACTCAGTTATCGTCGCTGCATCTGGTAAACCAGGTCTGCCAGGAATTGATACATATGCAACATCATAGTTTTCTTTTAGATAGTCTGCCACTAATGTCTCGATACGTTCTGTTAACGTTTTACGGTCAACGTCAGGCGGTGCTATGACACTGAATTTCACATCAAGTGTAAATATGTATCTCTGTGTTCTCTTTGGTACTGGTGGTTTTTCACCCATTGGTATCTTCATCTTCGGTGTAGGTAATTTTATACTTGTTTTAGGCAATATTTGTTTCTTAAAATTAGCATTTACTCCATTATTTCTTTTCTGTTCCATCTTTTCCTCCATTTTTGTGATAATACTTTTTCCTAACGAACTTTGCACACTCATTAGGTGTTCTAAATATGTCTCCGTCGTTTATTAGCGTCATTCCTAATAACCAACTATTCAGTGAAGAAATATTATCAGGTGTAATGAGATAAATCGGAATACCAAATAATGTGGCTAACTGCATCTCACCAACTGTGCCAACTGTTTTGACATCGTTTTTCCAGTAAACTATTAGGAATGAACTATTTGCAACCTGTTTTAAATCTACTGCAAAGATTCTATCAATTATTTTAAGAAATTCATCTCTCCTACCAGACCTTTTTAGTCCATAAAGTTTCTCTCTACTTTCTTCGACAGGCATACCTAATTTCTCTGCCTCATTTTTAGTAGGGTCTTGTATTACTAATGGCGTATCAGCTACAGATTCAGTTAACTTATTACGCCACATCTCACAAGAATCCATATCTGCTTCCATATATCCACCCAAATAAGTGGTGTATTTATGGAACAGATTCAATATCAACCTTTTTAGCCTAATTAAAAGTAAGGTATATTTTAACATTTTTTCTCCTCGTTATGTGCCTCAATTTTTTTCATTACGTGCTTAAACTTTAAAATTAAATATATTATTACAGATGCAAATACAGCCATAACATAATTACCTATACCACAGAATAATCCTGTCGCAACCATCGCCCATAAAGTAGCAGCAGTTGTTAATCCTTCAACGTCTCCTTTTCGCTGAATAATTATTCCTGACCCTAAAAATCCCATTGAAGCAATAATGTATCCAACAATACGAGCTATATCACAACCAGTAAATTCCGCAGCTAATTCTAATGCAAAAATAGTAAACATAGTTGCACCAACTGTTATTAACGCAACATCTCTGACACCAGCAGATTTCTTTTGTAACTCACGTTCATAACCTATAGCTAAACCGAGAACTGCTGACACTATGATACGAATTATATATGGAAAATATGTTTGTAACATTACTTTTTCTCCGTTATTACGTTGAAAGTAGTTCCCGTTATTACTTTTATTTCTTTTCCGTCATCAATTACATCTAAACCTTTTTCTGCATGTTCGTGTGAAAATATTTCTTGTAACAGAGTATTTACTCCACACCTATCTTCCATTTCTATTTGTTCATGTATTTCTTTCATAGTAAGTTTTTTCATTTTTGTCGTAACTCCTTTATTATATTAGGGATACAGGTTGTTATTTTTTCTTTAAATTCTATTAACCCATGTCCTTTCACACCTTGATACTCGTACCAAGCACCTGCCTGTGAAACTATGCCTTTTTTTACCGCTAACTTAATGACATCACCCTTGAAATCAAATCCTGAAGTATATATTAAGTCAACCATAGCTTCCTGAAAAGGAGGTGCTACTTTATTTTTTACAACTTGCATTAATACAGCATGACCTGTTTTATCTTCTTTGGGATTTCTACGGCTTACCCTAATTCTCATAGAAGCATAAAATTTCAAAGCTCGACCTCCGCTTGTGGTCTCAGGATTGCCAAACATCATCCCCACTTTTTCTCTAATTTGATTTATAAATATAACAACGGTCTTGCTCTTGCCAACGGAAGTAGCTAATTTACGGAGTGCAAAACTCATCAGCTTCGCCTGAGCTGTACCGTAACCGATAGATGACATATCTCCTTCTAACTCAGATTTTGGTAACAAAGCTGATACTGAATCTATAACGATAACATCTAACGAATTACCTTTTGCCAAATTGTCTACGACCTCTAATGCCTGTTCTCCATAATCAGGCTGAGAAATATACAAATCCTCTACATTTACACCTAATACTTTAGCATAATGAGGATTAAAATTATGCTCCGCATCAATTAAAGCTGCGTAACCGCCTTGTTTCTGTGCCTGTGCTATGATGTCTAAAGCTAATGAAGTCTTTCCGCCAGCTTCGATACCGAATATCTCGATGATTCTACCTCTCGGAAGTCCGCCTACGCCTGTAGCCTCGTTCAATGAGTAACAGGAGAACGGTATCACAGGTATCTTTTCGTTTGCTGTCTTACCCATACGCATTATTATATTTGGGCGAAATGTTTTTTCTAATTTTTTTATTTGTTGGTCTAAACGATTATTTTTCTTTTTCATAAAAATCTCTCCAAATATTTCAACGGTTCTTTTTCAAGTACCATTTGTTGTAAATTATATTGCCAAGCTATTCTATATGCTTCTAACCCAACTATCCATATACACTTAATTCCCCAAAATGCTTTAGCAAAATCATGAGAAAATATTATGGTGGCAACAACATCCCAACTTGTGTAATAAGCAGGATTATTTTTAAAATCATCTAATATTACTTCTTGACCTTCTTCCCACCCATTTTCAACTGCTTTGATAATTGCTTTCTCCAATATTTTTTGGTTTGTCATTTTGTTTTTTCCTTATCATAAGCCTTCCTAAATTCAGGACTTTTTTTAGATTCTTTTATGTGTTGTTTCACAGTTTCAGGAGTTATTGTTTTCTCTCTCATTTCCTTAGCTTTCGCAATTTCTTTGTCCATTGTTTTTTCTATTATGTCAACTGATTTAGATGCACCTAACAAATCTGCTCCATTTTTAACCAGTGTTTCTGCATCACGATAACTATGTATTCCTCCAGCAATTTTTATTTTAGGTGATTTAAACTTTAGATAAGGACATCTTATAGTTAACCCACGTAACTTGAACAGAAACTTTGATAGTTTTAAAAATTTTGTAGACACTTTAATTTTCGCAAAAGGTTTTATTCCTCTTTTGGTATACGTTAACACAGGTAATACTAACGCTTTTTTCATTATCTCTAAGTTTCTTTTCTGACTTCTTGCTCTTTTAAATAATCCGCTGGAAGATTTAACAAAAGCAAAACCGTATTTCTTAACTAATCTGGTCGCAAGAGTTAATTCTCTATCATCTAAGAATGAAGTTTCTACTATAATTTTTACAGGTCTATGGGATATAATATTTGCTATACCCCTTAATTTTTGTTCAGCAACCATTCTTATGCGTCGAGAATCCACGTATCTGAAATCCATAAAAACATCAATTTCGTCGGCATAATCAGATATAACTGGCTTTGATTGGTGCGGAAACAGGAATATAGATACTGTTTTAATAGATGTACCTTCTAAACGTTCTCTACATTCGTGAACCCATTCAGGAAACACGACAACAGAACGAAACTGATACTTGATAGCTTCTTGACACAGTTTACGTATATCTTTCCAATTAGCCTTCGGTGAAATATTCGTGTGTTCTATTTTTGATGCAATATAGGATTCTTTCATTTTGTCTCCTTTATTATTAAGTGAACGTGTGGATACGTTTCTCCGTCTATAGTTAGTTTCATTTTGTTCCAATATTTTGTTTGTAATAAGTTAAACATTACTTTTGCTTCCTCTTTTTCTTCGGGAGTAATAACTTTAGCTTCAACAATATGTTCTTTATATATAATATATGGGTTACCAGTTTTTTTATCGCCAATACAAATCCAATTGTCTGATTCTCCATATGTCATATCTCTATCTTCTGGAAAATCTATCATATCACAAAATTTACACATGTTATACCCTCAAATCTAATTTGTACGACCAAGTTTCTGCTCGTTTTTTATTGCACCCATAAAAATGTTGTTTTGGCACAGAATATTGTTTGAATTTTTTGTAACCGTATTCTTCTTTACTAATCCACGCACCATTATACTTAATTAATATTTTGTCTGATATGTTTTCTTCATGTAAATCATGAAAATGTCCGATGTCTAAAACTTCAAAACCACCTATGTTTACATACATTTTTTCTACTTTAGTTTTCATATTTCTGCCTGTACCCCTAAATGAATCACCATGCATGAGCATATGTTTATGTCCGCCAATATCAACTATTGTGCTTCGAGTATTCGGTACTCTTATTTCAACTCTATCATCTTTTTCAAATACTTTCTGTACAACACGATAAAGATGATACTCGAAATTATTTTCTGTTGGTTCATCCTCATAATTAGGTGTAGAACGCCCATGATTGCCTACTACACAGGTTACAGTTATCTTTTGATACAAATGCTTCATATCATTGATAAAGTTTACTATATGTGCCACAGAATCCCAAAGCTGTCTGCCAACACATCTATCTATATTAAAAATCTGACCCTCAAAAATTCTGTCGTTTGTAAGTATATCGCCCAAAATATTTATGTAAAGATGTTTTAAATTATATGCGTGTGAAAGTAAACCATGAATTTCAACAATAGATTGTCTCAATCGTTCCATTTCTTTTTTGAAAATATTGTAATCATAAGTTATAATCTCTTTACCTAAAACTGTATCAAAAACTTTATTAACAACACCCAAATGAATATCACTCATATCTAAAATGCTATATTCTTCTCGTTTATCTTTCGCATACTTTGGTAAAGGAGCAATTTTCGGCAGAGCAATTAATTTACTCTCTAATGAAGTTACAAGACTTTTCCCTATTTCTTTAATTAACTCTGTTCTATCTGTAACTTTCGTAACTTTTAATTCATCATTTATAGGCACAACTTTACGAGTAACTTTCATAGCTCTAATTTTATGCTCTACAGAGTTGAAACTTTTACCTATGATTTTAGATATTTCACTTATAGTTCTGCCTTCTTCTCGTAACTGCCTTAACGTATGCTCAGTATCTTTTGTCCATTTCATTGTCTTTTCCTCCTACACTATAGTATACCATACTTTTAGGTAGCCTGTGCGGTTTTTTTACGTTATTTTACTGGCTATTTTATACCTAATAGCTTCTTTTGGTGTAAGCCAAACATCTGTAGCAGGTAACAGTTTCTCCTTTATAAGCCCCTCAGCCATGCCTGTACGGGCTTTATAGTAGTTTACAAGGCGTTTGTATGTTAAATCCTGTTCCTTACGTGCTGCGGTTAATTCAGCGTGTTTTCCTTTCATACCCCAAAAGTATTGATGTGAAAGTATTGCTGTGTTTTTAGTAATTACTCTGTAATCTCCAGCTAAAAATAATAGCAAACCACAACTGCATATTTCACCTACAGCTATTGTTACAATTTTTAATCTTGTTCTGCGGAGAATTTCTATTGCACCAAAAGCAGCAGCTAAATCTCCGCCAGGCGAATTAATGTAGAGTTGAATAGGTTTATTAAAGTTTAAATCTTCGTTAAGCAACATTATTTTTTCACTGAGATTACACATTGACTTTTGTGTAACTTCACCTGTAAAGTATATTATTCCTCTACCCATTAAATCTCGTTCATACACATTTTCACTCATGGCATCTCCTCTAATTTTCTAATTCTTTCTTGTAACTGTTTAGTATAACTTTGTGTATCATGTGTTTTTCGTGTTACTAAAGCTAAATTTTCAGGTCTATTGTCGTCTCTAATACCATTAAGATGATGGACAATTTCTTTTTTTGTTAGGTATCTACCTAACTTTTTTTCCATAACTAAACGATGTTTTAATACATAACCATGTTTATTTTTATTTGGGTGTTTTGGAGAAAGAATTAAAATGTAACTATCCAAGTAATTTATTCCATTTTTCCATCTGCCACTAAGACTTCCTGTATGAGAACATTTAGCACATCTTCCACCACCATATAAAGCTGACATACGACTTATTGGCATTACACAATCCATACAAAGATAAAGTATATATCCCTCAGTTTTTTTCATTTTTGACTCCAATTAAAACATGCTTTAACATTACATTTAAGAGGGACTGTAAGTTTTACAGCATGCTCCATAATTTTTTTAATTTCTAACATATAATAATCTGCTTTATCTTTTGGACATTCTAAAACTATCTCGTCGTGAACTTGCAATAACAGTCTTAAATCTGTTCCCTTAAATTTTTCATACAATTGATTTATTGCCCTATTTAAAATATCCGCAGCACTACCTTGAATAATTGAGTTTACTGCTTGTCTCTCAGTTCGTTTAGTTGATACATCAGGTAATCTTCGTTTTCTGTAAAATAATGTTTCTACATAACCTGTAACTTTACATCTTTCAACAGTATTTTTTTTGAATGCAGTTACCCCCTTATAAGTATTAAAATACGTGTCAATGTACTTCTTGGCATCCCACATTTTGATACCCAAATTTTCTGCTAATGCAAAAGGAGAAATACCATAAATAACGCTAAAGTTAACTGTTTTACCTATGGCTCGTTCATCATCAGTTATCATACTCTCAGATTTATGGAAAATAGCTGACGCAGTTTTTTTATGTAAATCAAGACCTTTTGTATAGGATAAATTAAATAGTGTATCCTTGCTAAAATGTGCAAGAAGTCGCAATTCTATTTGACTATAATCAGCTATCAAAAGAACATTGTTTGGTTCAGCTACAAATGCTTGCCTAATAAGTCCTTTATCCTTCATCGGTATATTTTGTAGATTAGGTTTTGAAGAATTCCACCGCCCAGTAACAGCACCATAAGGATTATATGTAGTATGTAATCTACCAGTTTCTTTATCAGTTCTCTCTATTATAGGTTGAACATAGGTTGTAAACAGTTTATTCTTTCCCCTGTACCGTAACAATACGTTAGCTAACGCAGAGCCACGCATTGCCAATACCCTTAAAGTTCTTTCATCAGTTGACGGTTGTTTTGTTTTACGGGAAATGTGAACTGGTTCGAGACCGAGTTTACCGAAAAACAGTTCACGTAACTGTTTAGGACTATTATGCATTTTCTCATTTATTTCTTCACAATGCGTAATTTTACGTATCTCTGTATCTAATTGAGATTTAAGGTCATCAACTTCGTCTTTTAACTCCCAAAAAATAACGTCGAGATAATCAAGATTTACTTTAATTCCGTTATTCTGTACCTCTATTATAGTTCTTATTAATGGCATATAGAGTTTATAAAAAATAGGGTAATTAGTATCTATTTCCCTTATATATTTTTGATACACTTTTCTCGTTATTATAATGTCCTGTTTCCCATATTTTTCTACCATATTTGGATTATCCCAATCTACTGCTTTATACTTTGTTACTTCCATGTCAAATAATTCTTTACCCATATCTTTTAAATGTAAACTTCTGTTCTCGTTAATGAGAAAGGCTGCTGCTTTTGTATCCCACAATTTATTTTTAACTGTGTAACCAGTGTTACCTAAAAAATCTACATCGAAGATTAAATTTTGACCTACCATAGTTTTTTTGTCGCAATTAAGTAAAGTTTGCAATAAGTTTTTATCTATTTCATCTACGAATAAATACCATTCTTTTTTCAAAGTACCAAGACCTATACCAATTATTTTATCTTGGCGAGGATTTAAACCAGTAGTTTCTAAATCAAGAATAAACACTGGAGTATTTAATAATTCAACAAAAATAGCTTCTAACTGGTCTAATGAATATTTAGCTCTGGTTAAAGTAATAACTTCTTTAACTTTTGCAACTTTCTTTTTTCTTTTTTTCTTAGTTTTTGCCATTTTTCAGTATATCCTCTAATTGTTCGAGACCCACGTTATACGTTTCTGCCAACCTCTTTAGCTGGACTAAATAGTAAAATTCATTCTCTGGAATTGCAAATAACATAGGGCATCCAGCTACATCGAAAGACCATATCGGTTGCAAATCTGGAAATGTTTTTTCTGCCATAGTTAGATGATGTTGAATTATCTCTTTAGAAACATGTACAGCAGGATTTTTTGCTTTCATACTACTGTGTTTATGTTGTACACAGTAATTACGGGTTATATAGTCTGTTTCAAGATGTGTCATACTGCCAACTCTACCTGTTTTCTTTGACGTTACCAAATGTTGATACTTCCGTTTCACCTGTCCGTCAACTTTTGTTAACCTCTCTCCTGCTTTTCTCTCTGATTGTTTCCACGCAAAATTGGTTGACATTATTTCTCCTTTGGTAAATTTTTTGGTTTATCGTCGTTAAGTATTGTCTTTTTAAAATACAATCTTCCTTGAGTATGAAAAATTACAATTCCTTCAGGATTCATAAAACCTGGAGCAGCTATACTACCATATCTTTTTAAATCTTGTAGTACACCCTCAATTAATCTGGTTTCAAACATACCAAAAGATAAGATTGGAACTACAAAGCAACATTCAGGACAATATTGTTGTTTTTCTTCTAATGATTTTGTTCTGTCCTTTACCCATATGCCAGTATTAAATAGTGAGAATCTTTTTTCTCCTTTTACTAAACCATAACCTCTTTGTATCCCACTTCCCCACCATTCCCCGTAATGAAATCCTACACCGAGTTGCATCAATTCTTCTTTATGTTCGTTAGCCCAACGTGAAAATCCATGATTATCATTTTCAGGTGTAATCCATCGTGAACGACTACCTGTTAAAAACTCACTATTTTCTCCAATATAAATTAAACCATTTGTGCCATCAATTTTTTCAGTTATTATACATTTACGACTTAATCGAGATATTTCTCCAAATTTTTGAAAATCAACCATTTTCTCCTCCTCTATTGTATTTTCATAAATAACATTATTGCATTAGCTACTGCATAAACTACAAATAATGAGCCAAGAAAAAATCCGCCATGCGTATAATAATACCCTGCTACAATTAATTGATAAACTACCATTGATGCAAGAACAGGATTATTCATATTACTCCTTTACGTCTATTATACCGTTTATGAGTTTTTTAATTAAGTAAAATCCTTCTTTATGCCAATTCAAATGTTTGTTTTTACAAGTTCCATTAAGATGTGATATTTTATAAATCTGCTTTATAATTTTTTTCGCTGTACTTATATCTTGCTCAGTATTAGCGAACAATAGGCATAAACCCTCGATTATACCTCTTTGTTGATTCATAGTCAACTTTTTAGCCACTATTTTTTCTCCTTATAATCTTTGGGTAATTTAAAGCTCAATTTAATCTTTCCGTCTTTTACATCTTTTACATATTGTTTCCTGTTACGTACCCAATCTTTTTCTGAACTTTCTTTGACACCGAGATGACCACAACAGATGCGTGTGTCAACGTAAACTGCTACGCCAGCCTCAAATAACTGTCTACAAAAATAATTGTCGGCAGAGATTGTTCCACCATCTTTTGATGCAGGGTCTCCCTTTAAAAACTTGAAATAAGGCATCTTAATTTTATCAAATACTTTTGCCTTAATGAGAACACATCCAGCACCAACAACATCTACTTTACGGAGACCCTTTAATTTGATACCTTTATCGTACCAGTAATGACACTCCATAATATATTTGCTTTGCGGATGATTCATATAGTCATACAGTATCGGTAAATTTGGATACACTTTTTGGAAAACGAGACCAGAGACAACTGGTTTGTCGTCTGCCATAAGTAATTTCAAGGTCTGAGGTGGCACATTTACATCCGCTTCCCAAAGGAACAAATAATCCACTTTTTCTCGCAAAGCATTAGCTATTGAAACATTTAAGGCAGTATCTATCTCCATAGAATCTGGGGTAGAAATTATTAACTCATTAACGTTAGGCGGTTTCTGCAACGCCAATACGGAACGATGGAACTGTTTGAACAGTTTGCCTTCGGTTAATGGTGTGATAACCGCTATCTTGTATCCCATAAATTCCT
>Ga0307928_10004339_pt1 | contig 10766 bp, 14 predicted proteins | sample AceLakmetagen232_FD_201815 | JGI IMG/M metagenome (GOLD analysis project Ga0307928, IMG submission 201815) | Saline water microbial communities from Ace Lake, Antarctica - #232 | ecosystem: Environmental > Aquatic > Non-marine Saline and Alkaline > Saline | place: Antarctica: Ace Lake...
ACCCGCGGGCATTACGCCACCCTCTGTCGGGGGAGCTGCTTCGCCGGCGGGTAAGCCCATATTGGCCTGGGCCGCATTCGGTGGGATACCTACTGGATCACCCAATTGCATGTACTCATCAAGCTGTTGGGCCTTGCCTTCCTTGGCCGCTTCCTCTCTTGCATCGTCGGCCTGCTGCCTCGCTTCTTCCTTAAGACGTTCGCGCTCAATATCCGGGTCGATATTGAAAGCTTTGAGCGCTGTCGTCTGGCTGATGACACCGCTACTAGCCAGATTCAGCTTGACCTGCTTGGTAACTTCATCCTCCGCCAATGAAGTATGGACTAGCCTACCGTGAACTGTGTTCCAACCAAGCTGCTCACTACAACATTCCAAATACCAGTTGAGCCACGTGACAATCGGGCCTGTAAAATGGCTCCACGACTTTTCAAACGACTTAAGTGCTATAGGTGGCCCGGCGATGGAGCTGACACTGCCTCGATAGAACTCGGTAGCCACACACATCGTGGTAAGCAAGATATCGATGCGTCGCTCGATCTGTTCGGCCTGTTGCATCTCTGCCCCTTCTCCGCCGGCAACATTGTAGTCAACTGGAGCTGGTAAGAAGCCCCACGCCGTTGGATCGCTCTTATGTTGCTTGACCATCTGGCGGACGTTGCCCATGAAGTTTTCCATGCCGAAGGTCTGCAGTGGGTCCAACCCAGCTTTACTGACACCTGGCGTCAAATACCGTAATGGCACAATCCAGTCGGTAGCAATCGCTTCATCGTAACGCTCAAGCATCTGGAGCTGAACGACCTGGCTGAAGCAGTTCATGAAGTAAGGTACACCCCAGCCTTCATTCATTCGGAAGGAGCCGGCAGGCTGGTCGATACCGAAGTGGCGGAAAGTCTTCTGGTTGAACTTGAACTTCTGGTTCTCCTTGACGGCCTCGATGAACTCCCACGGAACCGTACACAGCGTTAAGTGATCACCGGTCTTAATCTTACCCGCGCTTTTGCCATCTACCTTCATGTAGTACTCACGCTCACCGCTTAGGCGGCAAAAGTCGATCTCAATGTCCCTTGGGTCCCATCGCAGTACGCGTAATCCGTGCTGATCACTCTTGTCGACGTTGTCGACCCGGTTGAATATTCCCGCGAAGTCACACGCAGGGCACTTGGACGTAAAACTCCACGCCTTAAAAGTGTAGTCTTCTTCCGGTACCATCTTGGCAAGCGTCCGGGTCATGGCGCATTTAGGGCACTGGATACTCCGGTTCATCGGGAGTGTAATGCTACTGAAAGTGTTACCGAATCCGATCAGATCGTCACCAATTAAACCGGCGGTTTCAAGGATGTTATGATCCCTATGTAGCTGCTTGGTATAAGTCTTTCGCTCTTCTACCGACAGGTCGTCTCCATAGAGTTCGAGCTCTGTCAGGAAGTACCGGATCGAACGCTTCACGGCCATGGTGTAGACACCGTGCCGGCTCCAAAGCCATTCCGCCCACTGAAGAACCTCGTCCATCGTACGCGGGTATATCTGATTTGAATACGTCAGGAACGGGTTAGCTACCCCGGTTGTATCAAGATCCCTTCCTGCGGTCGGATTTACTGTGGTCGGCATGGATGTCTCCTGTTGCGGCAACGCTACTTAAATTCTTTTCCTCGGACATCCGGCACGAACCACACACCGGTTCCGCATCGAAGCCGCTAGTGGCTTTTCGCTTCCGGCATTTAACACAAATAATTCGCTGACTACTGTTTTTCCTGAGCATTTTGACCGTCCGAGTCTGACGCTATGGGCATTAAAAGTAATATATCTCCTTTGTAGGTGAAACTCAAACCAAGATGTACTACCTGATAAATAGATCCAGCGTAACTCAGGCTAATCGCATTTTGCGACATTGGTGGTTCATATTTCGTCTGTTGGTTCACAGTGCTGACGAGTACTATAAACTCTGGTTCGACCTTCACGTCAGCGTACTGAACAGTAATTTTTCCGAAAGCTCCGGAGAACATAACGGACTTACCTTCCGGCGGTGTTGGCGTCACCTTCGGCGGTGTATTCGTCTGGTTCTGCACCAACGTCGCCATGAGTCCCAGCATCTGAGTTAGCTGATCTGGCCTCGCAGCTCCAGGTGTAGCTGGTGTCATCGGGATATCTGTCAGCATGTCTAACGCCTGTTTTCGTAGGTCTCCTGATGTGTCAATCTCATCTGGTAGTTCAACCCCTGCGGCTTCTAACGCCAGATCGTCGGAGAACAGGTCCGGACGCTGCTCATCTATTCTGAAATTTTCGATTTCCTTGTCCACCTTGAATCCCCCATGTTCGTCGCTTGTTAAGAACCGGCGCAATACGCCTTTTCCGTATCGACTGTCCGGACCAGTAAGACCCATGATGCCACCTTCGTCTTTTGCCCTGGGTACAACCGTACGGCCTCCAAACGCTCCATATTCAGTCGGATCCAGAGAGTCATCGTCTAAGCAGACCAGGCGAACGCCTCCGGCGTCATAAGTCTTACTCGCGTTACGATATGAATTTAATAGGTCACCGGCCATGGGTATCCTCCGTGTGTGTTATGGCTATTCGAGATACTCCTACTCTTCGCGCTTCGTACCTTCTTGCTGCACAAAGTAGCCATCCATGTAACCGGCGACGCTTGGGTCTGAGTTGGGATTGTCGTTGGTGTACCCAGCCATGTAGCCGGCGCGATACGCATTAGTGTGTTCAACAGGAGTTTCCTGTTCTGGTGCTGCTTGTTGCTCGGGGTTCTGATTGTTACTCATGATATACTCCTTTGGGTGACAATTAAGTTAACGTATGCCGCCGTTCAATTCAAACTGTACGTAATGTACCGCCGCACTCTGAGCATTTCCCGTCCTTCGGGTCCTGCCAGATGTTGCACTGGATGCACGACTTGACAATGACCATCGTACAGCCGTCTTCTGGCGTCTTGCCGAAGACATCCTTAGCTGTGTTCCACATGATGCGGGCTAAGTCGTGTCCGATCTTGAACCGCATACGATTGTAGTTGATGCTCTTGAATATGTCGTGGCCAGGACCATGCCGCTCACCCGCAGCAAGCCAGTCACCAAGCATCTCGATGATGTCGACGATGTTCATGTCGGAAATACCGCTATCGTGGTGCTCCGGGTGGTGGCGATTGTTCTTGTAGTGGTGCGCCAATGCTGGCCCGAGATCCTTGAGTGACGCCTTATACGCATCTGATCCATACGCCGTCTTCTTCAGATCGGTGGCAGCCGCGAAGTACGGCAACTCTTCGTCCGACAGCTTGCTACGGTCGTGTGCCGTACCACGTGATTTAACGAGCGTCGCCACATCCTGCAGGATGTCGTGCACCCTGGTCTTGTGCTCCGATATTGCAGCAAGCTCCGAATCTAGTGCTTCATCAGTGACTTCTGGTGTTCCCATATCCTACTCCTTGGTTGTTTACTTTAAGTATCGTTCGTACGCACGGGTTATTACCTTCTTCATCCGTCCCTATAGACTACTTTCATGTCTCACTACTCCTTTGGCGGCTGTGGTGTTGGGCCCATGTGCTCCATGACGGCTGTGTTCTTCTTTGTGCTCTTCACAATGAACATCTGGTCATCCATAGACACGGTATATCCAACAACCCACTTCGCCTTCTTGCCGATAACTGCAACATTCATGGCCTTGGCGCCAGCACTACGCACGTGAAGTACGACACCGTTGTGCGGGTCATTAATCTGCATGCCTTTCTTGAAGTGGTCCTTCACTATGTACGGCGGTTCTTCAACCCTTGGCTCCACCGTCTTCAGGATGGACTCGATCTCCGACAACTGTTCCGGGGATAGCTCTGGGTCCATACCCAATAGCATCCGTTCGGCTGCCTGGGTGTCGATCTGTTCATCTGGTAATTCATCTTCCACGGCTTCCAACTCTGCCTTATTCATTCTGACTCTCCCGCAATTCCGATGATCTCAGTCGTGTATATGGTCCTGGCCGTGTAAACCCAAAGGAACCCGACGACTAGTCCGAATGCTGCCCAGGCATAAGGGCGTCCAATCCGATCCGCGAGTAATCCTGCGATAATGGTTCCGCGAACCGGCCACTCAGGGGAAATGCTGTTCTTATCGATTAGTTTTTTCACTTCTCGTTGTCCTCCTCATTCTGGACTTCAGACTCGTCATCTCCTGCGGTAAGTATGGCTTCAGCCCGCTGGGCCGAACGCAACGCTACTCCAAACATCTCCTTGCGCCTACTACTTTCCTCCGTGCCCAGTATCACTACTGACTCGGGGTCCGACCCTTCGAGCAGTCGACCGATAGCCGCGATAAGACCGGTTTCCAGTTCTACCCGTTCGATATCAATTGGCATTAATGCGTTGTTCATTTTTGCTCCAGTTCATCTAGTTGTTCGTGTAGTTCGAATATACGCGTGCGAACCGCTTTAGCTGGCTCATCCTTATCGTCCATGATACGGCTTACATCATAAGACAGTTTGTCCAACTCGTTGTGAACGTCCGGGTGTCTGTGGTCATTCACCGTTGAAAAGGCAAGCGGGTCTCCCATACAGTAAAGCCGTTCAGACAATGCGCTGAACAGTTTCCAGGTGCTCATGAAGATGCGCTCTTTGTTCCGCACATACTTCGCGCGATCAACTACACGCGACTTGTTTCCTTTGCCAGCTGTCACTCTGAGTCCTCTGACCACTGCGGCTCTGCAACTATGCTGGTCATAGGCGCTGGCTGCATGGCCTTCTTTACCTGCTCCTTGGACAGGGGCGTAGGCTTCTTCTTTGGGATCTTCTTCTTAAAGAAGCTTGCGCCTTCCGGCAACGCATACCATAAATTCGCGGTTGGAGCCTCCCCGGTCATATTAGATGCGCACCATCCCCTCTTCGACAACTTCCAACACAGTGCACCTTCCGGGACAATATACTTACTCTTCGTTGGGTTCTCGCCGGTCCAGTGGATACTGTGCCCATCTAATGGTTCAGGCTTGTCCCGTTCCCCTTCAGCCGCCGCCTTAATAATCTCGTTCCAGACCTTTGGTACAAAGCGTAGGCACGGGCTCGGACCATCTACATGTCCGGAGCACTCGGCCGGTTCCGCGGTCTGCCGGTCACAGTCGAAGCACTGCTCATGCGCCCGGGTGCCTAGTGGCGTACCAAAGAACGCCTCGGAAGTGTCGACATACGACAGTCCTTCAGGTAGAAGGCCATCGGCCGGAATCTCTTCCGATGCCGGCTCCACTGCGCTGTCTGCCGCAATTGACAGCTTTAGCTTCTCCAGGTCGATGGACCGGTTTAGTGCCGCCTGCGCCCCGACCTTGTCGGCCAACTCGTCACCCTTGCCGCGCTTGCCTGGCATCAGTACCTTCTTCACGCATTGCTGAAGGCCCGGGCATGTAACATCGAACGCTACTAGGACAGCGTACACATCGACCCACACAAACTGCGGGGGTAATGACGGGTCCTGCACTGCTGCGTAGATCTTCCGCAGGTACTTCTTTCCTTCGTGCTTTGTGATATCAGCCATTACTTATCCTCCATGGCAACGGGATCCCCGTGCTCATCGAACCAGGCCGGGCGCATAGCTACCATCAGCACACGCAAGTAGGCCTTCATATCTGAACCATCTCCAGAACATATGGCCTCGAATGCTTTTTCAAGTGCATCCTCGAGCAGGACATAATCCCCCTCAGCTGTTGCAATCATAATCGGCTGACCATTGGTAGGACATAGTGCATAGTGGCTCCACTCATCAGACGTACGGTCCAACGGAAGCGCCGGAACATCACCATGATTTTCTCCACAACGCGAACAACACTTGATGTTGAGGTGCAGGAAAGAATCTTCGTGCAGCTCCTCCAGCAATTCTCGTTCAGCATCAGTGTCTCGGTTGATCGCAGCGTCTTCCGTGAACTTGACGGGGAAGCGCTTGCGCAGCTTGGCTATGTTGGTCTGCATGATATCCTCGATAGTGAGTCCCAGGACATCGGAGCCAAGCCCAGCGTACCACAGGGAGTCGCCGATCTCTTCGCCGGCATTCACATCGTCGAACCTCTCACCATACATCACGTGCGTGCGCAGCATATCGATCAGCTCACCGGCTTCTGTGGCCATGCCGACGGCTGCGTGGGTCATACGAATGACCTTCGGCTCCAGAAGCCTGGCCATGATAGTTGCAGTGCTGTCGTAGTACTCCTTCCTGTAATCCAATTCACTACGGAGGTTATCAAACTCCGCGTACTCCTTCCTTTGGTCCAGCAATTCACTCGGCTTGCCGTAGAAGATGTTCTTCTTACACGCGTCGATGACTTCGGCGGCTTGCACGACTTCCGCCATTGCCTCGAACAGTACTGCGGCTAGTTGCTCGTCCCGTAGGCGTGCCAGTATTGGCTCCATGTCGCCTGATCCAGTGCGCAGCACGTTCTGCACATAGTTGCTGGCATTCACGTCTGCTGCTGGGTGCTGCTTCTGGTCTTGTTCGTTGCTCATTCTACTCTTCCAATTTGATCTTTTGTGTTATGCCTGTCTGCTTGTGGCGCAAGGAGATCTCACCTGCTCTGCCGTAGACTACGGGGTATCCGCGGTACTCGTGCTTGTGCTGCTCGTACAGCTCACGTGGTAAACCCACTTCGTACCCATCATCGTCGCGCCCACTCTTGAACTTCTCATATACTTCGAGTCCAATCGACTCCTCCATAAACCGGAACCTTCCGTCTAGTCCCGACTCTTTCAGTTTGTCTGCCGAGATATACGGTATACCCTCAAGCAGCTCCTCCACTGTGCCTTGTGGTGGTTCAAGCTTGTACTCTACCGGTTCCATCGCTTCGCTTTTATCAGGGCGATACCCCTTCTCCTCCTTGATCGGCCGCATGTGGCAATTGAGCGCCCTTCTGGTGACGCCTTCGCCATACCTGCGGTCGTTCGGGTCTTCGTAGCCCATGATGCCGCCACTACTCAGTGCACGTGGCACCATGACACCACCACCACCGTCGACCGCTGGTTTGGATATACCTATGTGCACGTCGTCATCGATGCAGGCAATGCGCACGAATCCTCGGGTCTCGTGCCGTCCGGGTACCATTCTCTCTTTGTGTAGTTTCCGAAGTGACTTTTCCATTAGAACCTCCTAATCATGTTGGCAACGCCGTACTTGTTTTCGGGGTGGTACTTGTCATCAATCACTGGCTTGAACTTACATGGGAACCCTACGATCTTTCCCGACTCGATCTTACGCTGCGCAGCAGCACTACAGTGGAAACCAACCCTGATCTTCAGGGCGTTCCATAAGTTCATGTTGCGGAACAGATCGTTGTCCATCGGGTCCATGTTACTTAGTATGCTGTTGCCGACGTACCGGCCGTCTGTATGGTGCCACAGGTCCTGCACAATTTCCGGGAGTCCGGATATTTCATAACCAAGCAGCTCAAGGTCCTCAATGCAGTTAAGCATCACGAAGTAGTGACTGGTGGCCGCCGTGTGTCCCCAGGGGCACCTGAAGTCACTTACCCACAGCTCTGAAGCACTGTACGTGCTAAGCTCCAGTTTAGCTGGACTACCGTTACGAAGTGAAGTGCTGCCGGTACAGTCCCACCAATTCTTACGTCCTTCCAAGTACTGGTAGATAAAGAAATTGTCATTGTGGCTGAACGATTGGTTGAATGATTCCCCGTCATCAAAGTACGTGGAGAGTCTACGGGTTAGTGTCTCCTCCTCCCTGTGGTGTACCATGAAGTCGAACATCAGGGCACTGCGCTTGTTGATCAGAGCAGTAACGGCATCGACTGCTGCATTCACCTCTGCCGCGTACTCCTTGTTCACCATATCCTTGACTGCTGCTACGGCGTTGAGCCTGGCAACTTGCGTACGGGCTCTGTACAATTCCACCTTAGTCCCTACGCAGTGATCTTCAGTATAAGGTACCAGGTCCTTTTTCCACGCATTGGTATCCGTCTCCCTGGTAGCGAGCGATGGGCTTCTAAAGTACTTGTCGGTAGGTAGCATGGTCTCTTTGGCGACTAGTGGCATGTACCTTTTCTCTAAGCGCCAATTGATACCGCGGCGTTCGTTCTCGTATACACCCGCCGTCGCTTCGAAAGAGATCTCCTGTGGCGTAAACTCGGTCATATCGATGTGCATGGCGTCCCATGGCACAACAGAGCCCCCACTGCTTTGTACTAGCTCTGTGGATACCTCGGGTAGCGCAGGTGTTACGGCTGTAGTAAATCCAGTAATGTCCCCTACATCGTAGAGCGCTCCTTTGAACAGCTTGGTATGGAGTCTGTCAGCAACCAGGTTCATCCATACAAGACTGCTACTACGCACCTGGGCGAACCGCGCCTTAACCCGTGACTCTTTGTTCGTTTGGGTCAGTGACTTCATGTCCTTGTTCGGTGTGTAGGCTCCCTCAGTCTCACGCTCAACGAACTTATCGATCAGCTCGTATGGAAAGAAGCGGTAACACTTAGGCTTCTCGCTTTCAAACGCCCGGATGCCCCCGCGCCTACTATTGAAGTTCTGCTTCTGCGTCGGGTGTATGAAATCGACGGCATCGCTGAACGTGTAGATGTTCTCGCCGCGCTTGACCAGGAAGAAAAAGTAGCTCCACAGCTCGTTAACCAGATCAGGAATGTATCCGACCATAATGAAGTTGCGACCAATGCTACCAGCGTACCTGGCTACCTCTTCCATGCTCTTGAACTCTACGATCGCCTCGACGATGGCTGGCGGCGTCGTATCGTCGGCGCCGCGGTGATACTGTCTTACCCGCAATTGCTCCATACTGGTGGCTGCGTCGACAAACACATCACTGAGCACCTCGGTGTCCGTAAGGATATCACATTTTTCAGTGTCGCGTTCATAATGGTCGAGCACCTTCTTAGAGCGCTCGGTGATCCTCTGGTAGATGGTGTCAAGGGGCCCTTCTGTTACCAGTTCATCAAGCCTTGCGAGCTTACTGAAGCGAAGCAATAGGTCGCCGCGCCGTGCATGCTTAACGATCTCCTTCATACTGACGGAGACGTCACTCAAATAGCGTTCATAGACCTCACGTAACAGGATCACTGAAGCTGACATCGACGGATCAGTCTCAAGTAGTTCGCTGACCTGCTCAAGTGTCTTGCAGACGTCGTAGTTGCTGAGACTACCGGTCCTTGATATGCTGAAGCTGGTCTGCCCTGCCTTAACACCCATGAGGTTGGCCAGCAAGTTGCCGGCCTTGATAATCATTTCCCGTGGATCTTTGTGTGATAGCATAAATAAAGACGGGACCGTCAGGTGGTCCCGCCTCCTCTGTATTAGGCTGTTGTCTCGCTGTTACCTTCCATATGCTCCCGTGCTGCTTCCAGCATGACAAGTGCCCGGACGTTACCGTCGCAAGCGTAAGGGCCCTTCTGGAAGCTACGGAGCCGGTCTATCATGATCATCATGATGTCTTCGTGCTGAATGCCGTTGACGCCGACGTCAGCTACCCTGCCTTCCTGGAAATTGATGTTGCACAAAGAAATGCCCATCTCGTCGCCGTCGGGCTGCGTGAATATTTCGTAGTGGTGTGCTGCACCACCGACACCTGGGCGGTCCATACGGCAGACCTCAGTGTGCTCGAAGTTCGCGACTGGCTCGCAGAAGTAGTCTGGCTTCTTCTTCTTTTCCTTAGTCATGGTATGCTCCTTTATTGTGAACTCTTCCAACGGCGACCAAAGACGTTCTTGGGCGGCGGTAGCGGCTTCAGCGGCGTGCCTCCAAAGAGCGCCCGCTTGTGCCACCAGCGGCCTTCCCGCTCGATATAGGGCCCTGTCTTACCGACGCTGTGGGCTGCGGCTTGTAAGATCTCGTTTGCTACCCTTGTCGATACGCCAAGTATTCGTATGACGTCACCACGCATGAACCAGTCTGATCCGCGCTTCTCGATCACCTCTTTGATCCGGGGTATGGCAGCTACTCGCAGATTGTTTAAGCGCTTCTCCTTGGCTAGCAGTTCACGCGTTGCAACCGTGTCGATACCGAGTTCCTGGCACATCCGTTCAGTACTTATGGCTCCTTCTCTATGGAGTGCGGCAAGAGCATCGGCCCTGTCGCTCGGAGGTGCTGGGTACGCTTGCATCTCGGTTCTGAAAGTCTTGTTGTCTCGTATCGAGTCTGCGGGCTGTCCACACACATTGCGTATATACCTTTCCTCCCACTCGCGGTACTGCAGCTTCTCAATCGCTTTCTGCGCGGTATCCGGAACCAGTATACCGCCGGCATCGACCAGTGGCTTGCCAAACACCTTCGCCTCGACTTTAGCGGCAGCACGCTTCATAGCAGTTTGGAGTCTACTCGATACCTTCATAGGATGTCCTCTTGCGCCAGCTCCTTCAGAACAGTCGCTACAATGTCTGCACGTAACACATACTGCTTCTGCCCGTGCAAACCATTCATCCACTTATTGTTCAAGCGCAGTCGGTAGTGGTAACGGTCATTGATTTCATCGGTCCACAGTGACTTCCTGAATATCTCGAGCTTGCCACGCCCAGCCTGACCGCGCTGGAAGTTCACTATGAATGATGGTCGTCTTTTCTCTGACATGAAATTGCCTTCTGGCCATGCTTACTTTTGAAGTCGCCCCACGCTCAGGAAGCGCAAAAGTTGCCATTGGTTTGAGTCAATATAACGCGGACCGTCGCCGCTATCAAGGTGAGAGCTAAAAAAAGATCTATGAGTGTTTAGCCAACGTCGACTACCGACAATCCAGGACGTTCCTTCAGGAAGTCCTGGAGCTTCTTGTCGATCGCTTTGTCTGCGTACAG
>Ga0307928_10004340_pt1 | contig 10765 bp, 24 predicted proteins | sample AceLakmetagen232_FD_201815 | JGI IMG/M metagenome (GOLD analysis project Ga0307928, IMG submission 201815) | Saline water microbial communities from Ace Lake, Antarctica - #232 | ecosystem: Environmental > Aquatic > Non-marine Saline and Alkaline > Saline | place: Antarctica: Ace Lake...
CCCCCCCCCCTAGAAAAATTAATTTCTAGAGAGTTGAGATTTTAATAAAAATTTATTTTGTTTTTAGAACGCCGCCAGATTTTGCGAAAGCTGTTAATTCAACTTCATTCCCTTCCATATCTATAAAACAAAATTTTCTAGTGAAGAATTTTTTTCCTTCTTCGGTTTCAGCTTCTCGAACTTTTGAAATTTTTATTTCTGCTGTGTCGTGTAGTGATATCCTCATATTATTTTTTAACTCCTATATTTAGTTAATAATATAACGAATAACTTACTTATAAACCTTCCTATTAACTTATATCAAACTCACCCCAATACTTCCGCCTCTTATTTCCTCAAGAATATTTCCCACTATCAATAACTCTCAACTCTCGAAGGTGTTGGCATTTTCTTTCTACGCAAAGCTCATAAGTTTTAACATAACCGACGTGTATTGGATTAACACACCAAGGAACAAAGTCGCCAAACTCGTCTTCTAGTGTTTTGTGTTGGAATACTTTTGTTCGTTGGTTTTTCATTTCTTCACCTTCTTGTAAAATAGATATTGTCGAGGCTGTTTGCGTTTTTTGTCTAGCTTTATTCTTAGTTTGTCGTCGCCTAGATATTTTCTATATTCATTTATCGCAATAATTTTATTTCCTAAAAACATTTCTTTCCAAACAATTAAGTGCCAACCTTTTGAATTACTACGTTTGAGTTTGATTTCTTTTGGGTGAAGCTTTAAGGCTCTCCAAATTCTAAACAAAATCTTGAAGATATTTTTAGTGTCGAGGTCTGCGGTTATTCGTCTAAGCATCAAACCCCTCAAAAAATATTTCATTCCTAGGTTGACCTTCAGCCTCAATTAAATCAATTTCCTCTCTCTCAAAAGCTTCTTCCGTCGGTATTCCCCAAACCCCTTCTTTCTGCATTTTTCTCCTGAGTCTTTCTTTCAGTTCCGACACAATCAATTTCCTCCTCGCTAAAGGTTGAGGGTCGAGGATAATTGCTCTTAATGTTTTTCCATAATCTCCGCCTCTCACCATCATAAAAGCCACACTATACCTTAAAACCTTTTCTTGCTCTACTTCTCGATACTGTTTAATTCTTCTTTCTCGATACTGTTTAATTCTTCTTTCTATTTTTATAGATTCTCTAACTTTAGAAACAGTTGTATTTTTACGTATATAATATTCTTTTCTATCTGAAAAATATAAATTTACCATTACAAAAACAGCCTCCCAAATATCCGAACTCCGTAATAGTAAAGATAAGCTTTGGGTTTCCAAACTCCATCACTCAACATATTAAACAAAAAGTTCTCGTCGGCAAACTTCCGCTCAAACCAAATCCTCTTATAATCTATGTCGTGGATATCACAGCTACCCTCGGCTTTTCCGTCGGGAACAAAAGAACAACCAGCCATTATTTCTTTTCTCCTAATAAAATTATTTGGGCTTCGATTTGACATAGCCTTATATTTGTAAACTTTATACACTGCCTCAATCCTCGGAGGTGCATAAGTTTTTCTAATTCATAACCAACTTGCTTTTCTTTAATCTCCAACAGCCTCGACAAATATGGAATTTTTATTTTTTTCCAAATTATTTTTTTATCATCCCAAATTATAGAGATAATAAATATAACCCAAAGTGCAATAAACAATAATCCCATAATTTCTAACCAAGTCGGCTCTATCATTGGGCAAAATACCCCGTTATAAATTCCTGTCCAGCCTCAAAAGGTATTTTTCCCCTTTCTACAAAATCCTCTACTTCCTCGGGAGAATAGCCCATCAACCCGGCGTTTAAATTAGTCTGTCCCATCTTCAACCTCCGCCTTTATTTTATCAAATTGTTGTTCTTCGTGGTCTTTAAAACTATCTGAATGTAGGTGTATTAGTTTGTTTAGGTTCTTTTGTTTGTTTTTGGGATAACTTTTTTTATAACTCTCGTCGACAAATAGCGGAGTGAAACCGGAATAACAAAATAGCTTAGGATTACTAGCCCACATTTCCTTGGGATATTTAACCGGTGTTAATCCGGCTTTTTTGAATATGGCGTTTTGGAATGGAAAATTAGAATTTATAATTCTTGCCAACATAGGACGGGTAAAGGATTTTAAGAAATTCAAATCATCCTCAAACTTATCATCTTCTAGGCTAATCCCAATATCTACAAACCTAATTTCTCGAACTCTTAGGCTTCCGTGTCCGTGTATCGCCTTTATTGTTTCGTCTAGCTTGTCGGGGTGTCCAAAGAAACCGCAAACTATCGAGGGATTAATGTCGTTGTGTGTCATAATAATCCTAAGTTCCTCTTTTTAAAAAATTTATACCATATCCAAGTTGGCTTATCCATAACGATTAATTCTTTTCTATGTCGAGGGTTTTTAAAAAATATTGTTATGGTTAAAGTTTCTCTATCCTCAAAAAACCCAGCCGCTTTTTTATCGACATATTTTTGGCGGTTCTCAATATTGCTCCAAACAGCGTCGATATATTTAACAATATCAAAGCCTCTTTTTACTGCGTTATTTTTAAAATCTATTTTCATTTTTGTTTTTGTTTGTGTTTAGCATAATGCCTCCAACCTTCTCACCTTTTGGATATGGGGGGCGTGGCGAGTATGATTTTGGGAAATAAAATAATAAAAAAATATTTAGCATTTCCCGACGCTGTTTACTTGACAGGGTTTAAAACAATCATATCACTCTTGAATGTTTCATCAACGTTTTTCGTAAGTTCTACAACCTTACCAACCCAATTCTCGTCATCGTTGCCATACGCTTCAATTAAGTTGTTCAATGAAGTGTTATTAACAAATACGGAAAAGTCTTTAAATTCTTCGTTGTTTAGATTTGCCTTTACTTTATCTCCGAACTTTTTTGTTTCGATGTCTTCAGTTGAAACAATAGTCGCTCGAGTTTTCTTGAAAGGGATGTCGTCTTCGTTTTTCTCATCTGCCTTAATCTTCATCGTCGGAAGGAACTTTTTTGCTTCTCGTTTTACCATTTTTTTTCTTAGCCTCCAATTTAATTGCTTTCATAAGAACCGGGGTTTCCCCTAGCTGCTTGTGAATAAAATTATGAGATTTCTTGGTTACGCTTTGCATCATTTCCGGGAGCCTAGAGTCAATCGCTTTCATTTTCCGAGTAATGTTGTCCGAAGTTTCTAAGGCAAAAACAAACTTATGTTCGCAGCTTTCAACTACAAGAGGGTTAAGGTCTTGAGGTCGCCTAGTCATAAAGAAAACAGCCACGCCATAATGTCGGTGATTAACAAATAAATCATACATAGCTGGGAATTTTTGCAACCCCTCGATAATTTTTGGAATAAGCATATCTGCCTCATCAATAAAAACAGCGTCGCATTTTCCTCTTTTTGATAACTCGATTAGCTCTTTACAAATCCCCTCTAACTCTAAGGCGTTTCTTTTCTTCATAATAATTTTATAACAATTTTTATCGACGTCGTCTATGTCGTCGAGGTTTACAACACAATAGAAAGGAAATTTAAAATTCTTAGTAAAGGATTTTCCTAGCTCACTTTTCCCGCTTCCCTGTATTCCCATAATGCAAGTTTTAACGTCTTTGAGTTCTATCATTGTAATAATTCCTCCGCTTTCATTGATGTTCTTATTTTTCTACAAGTAAAACAAATTTGTATTATAGCGTCGTGATAAGAACTATAAGCTATTTGTTGAGTATGTTTCCCCTCACATTCCTTTATCGCTTGTTTTACTAATAACTCCGGCAAACAAAATAATTCAAATTCTATCATTGTAAAAAAGTAACCCCCTGTATAAATTGTAAAATCATAGGCTCCATTACAGCCTTGTTTTCTTCAAACTCTTTTTTTAAGTCTGCCACGCTTTTATCATCATCTAGGCTATTTATTAATTTTTCTATTCCTTCGGTAGCCTTTGGGAGATTGATAGAAATAGATTTTTCAATTACCGGAGAGGCTTTGTTAACCCCAGCCTCAATCTTAACGGCGTTGGAAGATTGGGGAGCTTCGCCTTGATTCGCCAAAGCAACCTCTTTAAATTTCCCCATTACATCCACGCCAGTTATTTCTTTTGTGATTTCTAAAACACCTTTTAGGTCTTGCAAGAATGTTGAGGCTTGTTTGATACTTTTAGCTCCTCCACTTGACGAGTTGTTGACTTTCTTCAAATCTCCGAGGGTCAGGGTGTTATCAACCATTACAACATTCCTCCGCATCTTCTTTATCTCTAAACGTTTTCCCACATTCTTCACACATCCAACGGACTAATTGACATTTTATTGCATTACTCATTATAATCAGCCCTCCCACAAAGACAATTTCCACAAATCTTTGAGCCGGTGTCTTTGTGTGTTATTTCTGGTCGTAAAATAACTATTTTTTTCAACTCTCCAATCCCCAGAACGCTTTTTTCTCTTTCCTCAATCTCGGAACAGACTTTACAATAAATTTTATTCATTATAATCAGCTCCACAAGAACAAATTAAGCTACTGTTTACTATTTCCCCACATTCCCCACATTTATTCACCACAGGCTCTCCCTCGCCTTCCTTGATGCCTTCTGCGGTTCCTTTCGCCTCCATTTCTTGCGCTTGGTCTAGCTCCATCTTCACTTCTTCGGGTTTTGGAGTTCCCTTGAGAGATTTTGCCGGTGTAGAATTAGCTTCTTTAGCGTCCACTCCTTCCTTTTTACCCGAAGGGCTACCGCCGGGAATAGCCTCAACCTCACTAATAGGTTTCGGAGCTTGATTAGGAACAGAACCTTCCGACACCTCTTCGGGTTCTGCTTTAACTTCTGCCTTAATTTGAGGCTTTGTCGTGTCCGTCGCTGGTGAAGGAACAGCGTCATTACTTTTAGTCGTAGATTGAGATAGGGTTTTTTTCATTTCTTTAATAGTGTTATTAGCCCGGTCGAGCCGGTCTTGTAGTATGACTGCCTTCGTTTTCCAGCTTTGAGCTTTTCTTTTTATTATTTCGTTTTTTTCTACCATTTTCTTATTAACGCTATTAGCGTTATTAGTTTATAAGGATTTAGGTGATTTAGTTTATTCCAGCAATCTTCTTAATTTCTTCAAAAGTCATCGGAACACCTAACCAGCCTAGCCGCTCTTGTATCTCCGCAAAAGTAACGCCATTTAATAACCACGTTCTAATAGCAACATTAATGTCTATCTTCATCATCCAAATCTTTTACTCCCCATTTTTAAAATTATTTCATATAAATCTTTTCGATGCTTTCCCTCAATAACAAACACCCTAGCCATATCTCCGGCAATTCTTAACATATTCGGGCTTTTGGTTTTTTCAGCTAATCCCAGTAAATAATCCCAATCCTTCTTTTTTATTATAGCGTCGAGGTTCTTTGGGGTTTTATCCTCAAAATTAAAAAGTGAATAACCTTGCCCTAATTTATAAACTTCTTCCGTCGTTGGATACCAAGGCAAACAAATAGACCTCGACGCTAAAGCTCTTATTTCCATATTTTGACTTCTATAAGGATATTTCATCGTCGCTATAATTAAACTAAATCTTGTATGAATATTAAATTCTCCATTTTTAAAATTATATTTTAAATCATCGTCGATTTCTTCCGACGGCGAACTAAACGAAGCCATTTTTTTATTATAATCTCCGCCCTCAATAAGTTGGAGCAAAGCCCTAACGTCGTCCTTATTTCTTTTAGCAAAATCAAATTCGTCGAGGAGAAGTAAGGAGTTTCTACATTCCCAACAAGCGCCCACAATTAGCTGTCTAGTCATTTTGTCGATACTGCCAACAAGAGCAGGGTAAGACATATCGGTGAAAGGTTCCTTGCATTTTGTATGCTTTGAAATTTGTTTTAGGAGTGTTGATTTGGTTGAGCCAATCTGCCCATAGAAGAATAAATTAAGATTTGTCCTTAAGGGATATACCCCTTTTTCCTGTTTTACCATTATAGTTTTGAGTTTTGCACAAGCCAAAGAAATATTAACAAATTCAGAAATAACATTTTTGTCGACGCTGTCTAAAATTCGCTCTTCTTCTTTTATACTTCTTCTTACCAAAGGGTTACCCTCTTCATATATATATAATAATACATACCCTTTTAAAACCTCCTAATAGGCAGATATTTAAACCAATTTTTCCATTCAACAACGCTTTGAGATTGGGTGAAACTCAAAGCTCATCCTTTCTTAAGGTAATTTCACATATAAATTACAAAAAACAAAAATGGCAGAAAATATTTTAACCAAGAAGCAAAACGGTGTAAGTCTTATGGACGCTGGTGTTATCGCTTTAAGCAAACCACTCGTCGAGGGACTCTATAACGTTATTGGAATTGGGAATAATAATCTCGTAAGCGCTGTTACTAAGGTCGGTCTTGCTGGTGTTACAAGTAAGATGGCTGGAAAACAGGGCGGCAACATTGCTACGGCTATGTTGGTGAGTGCAGTTGATGATATTGTGGGGCGATTTCTACCCGGACTTTTCGGTGGTAAAACAGCGAAGAACGTCCAAGTAGTTGGCGGCTCTGATAGTAATCAAGGCTCTGGTGTTAAGGAGTTCATTTAGAATGGCAGTTACTTTTATAAGTTTCTTACGTGCTGGTGATTTTGGTGCTGGTCTAACGGCAACTGACCAAGTGGTTACTGCTGGGCAGTATAACCAGATTGGGTCGAAAACTGTTGGCGCACAGCAAACTATCAACTGGGGCGCTGGTGTTATCGCTAATGGTGTTGATTCTAGGGAAACTGCAAAGTGTTCCTTTGATTCGGCGTCTGGTGTTATCGCTGGTGTTTATCGTTTGGCTACTCAAGACGCAAACGGAATTAATACGATTCCGGTTATTGAGAACGATAACGTTAATTTCCTAGCTGGTGTTCCTCTAGGGCTAAAAGTTCCGGGCGCACGAGAAGATTCTAAGTTATTGATTTTGTTTAAGCCGGATAGTACAACAACTATCGACTACTCAGATTCAGATAACATAGTAAATATTCCAGTTACAATCGCAAATCTTAATTAATCCGTCGAGGATTAATCAAGTATTTTGGTGGCTCATTCCACACCGCTTCGGCGAGGACAATGAGAATAAGTAAATCCAAAATTCATATTCAATGGTATTCCAAAACGAACAAGTAGTTAGCAAGACCTCTTATCCTAGAAGGTTCAAGAGCCCCTTCTTCTCATTTAACAATACTTCAGCAATAGCAACCGGCAAGTTTTTTCTTTTTGATTTTCACCGGGACAACGTGAAGAGTAAAAAATATAATTCTTTTAACAATATCTCTATAACCAACTTGTCGACGGGAGCTATTATATTTTATCCCAACCAAGACAAATCGCAAGGCGGAATTATTATCGCTGGTTCAGAGTCTAGACAATTTGACAATAGAATTATTCCTTCGTTAGCGTCGGCATTAATCGAAAATATTGGGGCTGGAACTATCGCTATTGGCGACGTTAGGGTTTCAACTTGGAAGGACGACACAGAAATACAACAAATCGCCTCAAGACTTCACGAAAAATTATTCTCCGGTGAGCCAAATCCCTTCATTAAGGACTTCTCCGAGGTTTTATTAAATTTGAAGAGGAAACTATAAGATGGCTAAGAAAAGTAGCGCAGTAGACGGGAAACTGCTTGTAGGGGCTGGTCTGGTGGCTGGATTAGGTTATTTATTGCTCAGAGGTAAAGGCGAGGATGGAGAAAGCGGCGTTCAACAATTAGGCGGTGCCGTTCAAGGTGTTGGCTCGGGGTTTGGAAATGCTTTAGATGGGTTTGCAAATTTATTCGCTGGTGCTGGGATTGGCGTAGGTTCTGCTGGTTCTGGGATTGGTGGCGGTGTAGGTTCTGCTTTTACCGGGCTAGGCGACGCTTTCGGTGGGGTTGGTGGCGGTGTAGGTTCTGCTTTTACCGGGCTAGGCGACGCTTTCGGTGGTGTTGGTGCTGGAGTTGAGGGGATAGGCTCGGGTGTCGGTAATGCCTTTGAAGGTTTTGGAGATATTTTGTCCGGAGGCGGTGATTTTTTAAGTGGCGGAGGAAATTTATTTAGTGGGGCTGGGAATTTATTTGAAGGTTTCGGTGGTGGTGTTAGCTCAATAATTAAGGCTCCCGGTGAAAGTGCTGGAAGTTTCTTTAGTGGAATTGGTGATTTCTTTGGAGGTTTATTTGGTCGAGGCGGTGGTGATTCTGCAATTACCGGAGCCGTAACAAAAAACTCTTCAAGTTCCGCCGGTATTCGTCCAAGTGGCTCTTCTTCACAGCGAGGAGTTAGCCCTACTTCTATGTTGGACTTATCGGCTGGTGCTTCTTCAAGTGCGGTAACAAACTTATTCACCCCAAGCGGTTCTTCCCAGTCTTCTAGTTCTTCGGGAGGTTCATTTCCGTTTATGTCATCTAATACGAGATTTGTAGGAGGGCAAGGCTTTTCGGTAGCACCCGGATTAAGCTTATAATTATATGGCTGGATTAGAGGCAACCACAATAAACCCAAGAGTTATTTTTTATAGTGCTACGGAGCCCGACGATAAAACAGAGGGTAAACTTTGGTATAATACAACAAACGCTACTCTTTACGTTTCTAATGGAACTAGCTATATTCAAGTTGGCGCAGATTCAAGTTTTATCAATGACCAACAAATACAACAAAATTTTAATATTTTAATTAATTCTGTCGCCGCAACCTCGACACTAAACGACTACGACGATATGTATTTAGATATTTTTACCGACGCTGACGGAGTAGAGGATACGATTGATACTGTAAACACAAACGCAGACTATGACGCTGGAAATAATAATTATTTTAATGGAACAGAAACACCAACTTCCCCGATAGCAAGTGAAACCATAACTAACCCGACAACAGCCGAAGGAGGACAAACAGCAGAAAAACTCGGTTGGGTTGTAACCCCCGTAAGAGATTTAGAATTAAAATCAATAACAAAATCATCATCTTGCACCGCTGTTAATGTTGTTGTAAGAAAAGTTAGCGATAGTTCTATAATCGCCACAAGTGCTAATTTTTCTGGTCAAACTGCTACTTTTAGCGACGAGGTTTTGTTAAGAGGAGTGGCTTATAATGTTTTTGCGTGGGGGGGTGGTGCGAGTTTTGCGCCTTCCTATAACGCAGGGACTTCAAGTTTTCCTTTCGTCAACGCTGATATATCCATCGAAGCCTCGGGAAACCCGGAAGATTGGAATAGAAATTTTACAACTATGACAACGGAGGGAGGAGATATCCATATTGAAACTAGAAAAGTTCAAACAAACGCCCAAACAATAACCGCAGACCCTCTCGGACACCAACTTTATTGCCACAACATTCTAGCCGGAACAGGAAATATAACTTATGATATTTCTTTCGATGATGGCTCAACTTGGATAACAGACCAAGCTCTAAATACTAAAAACGCAAGTGTTCATACCGGGACAGAAATGATTATAAGAATACAGCTTAACGGAAATGGCGAAGGAAACACGTCTAAAATCGAAGACTATGGGGTTATGTTATTTTACTAATGAAATTTAAAAATCCAAATAAAAACAATGAGCTTAAAGCCCTAGTCGAAACTTTGAAAGAAAAAGGTTTAATCACCGACGACGATATTAAAAAGAAGGTGAAACACAATGGTCGTCATAACAAATAGAATGCTCTACGATAAAATAGAAAGGGTCGAAAATAGGTTAGAGATTATGTCGACGCTAAAATGGATTTGTGGATTTTCTCTCTCCTTCTCAATTTTAAATTTAGGTCTTATGATTAATCATATTGGAGCGGCATAGTGGCAAGTGAGTTAATGGTTGGTTCGGGTTTAGGTTTGATTACTTTAGCCGTTGTTCCAACTCCGGACGACGTAACAATTATATCGCCCTTAATTCAATTTGTTGTAGGTGCTGGTTTAGTGGCTGTCGGATTAATGAAGAAATGACTAGCACAGAATTAAGTTTAATTAGAAAATTTAAGGGGATTGTTCAACGAAAAACAACAAACCTCGACGCTGTTGCGGTTGGCGGAAAGTATATTTTTGATATTGATAATAAATCTAGAAAGTATGATTTGGTGCAAGTGATAAACCTCAACACAAACAACGACACAACACTTTTAATTAATTGGACTATCTCAATGCCTCTTTTAGCCGGGAACTCTCAACAGATGACTCTACCTATTGAGCAGTTAGAAATTTTTAATGATGGAGATACTGAAATCCCAGCCAATCAAATCATAGTTCTCTACGGAGATTCTGGGCACCAAGGAAAAAGTTTATTGGGAAAAATAGGGCGTGGGATTGGTGCGTTTGCTAACTTTAGAATTATTGGAGGATTGGGTTGATGGGTAATCCGGAGAAAGTAAAAACAACCGAAAACGTCGACGGGTCAACTGATTCTTTAATTAATATTAATTACGAGCACCACGAAATACACTCCGGTTCACATTTCTTTTACTCTGATTGTGTTGTTTTGGGTATTGCCGGAACACAACAATATTTAATCACAACTCCGGACACAGAAAAACAAGCCCATTTTTTATTTAGTTTGGTTGGTAGTAGTTTGATAACTCTTAATTTCTTTGAGGATGGGGACAGAGTCGGCACAACTCCACAAGTAATTAAAAACAATAATCGCAATTCTGTTAAAACGTCGACGCTGTCGCTTCATAAAGGAACCGGAGCCGGAACAACTGACGGCACAGACATTCATTTTGATTGCGGCGGTGGGAATAAACAAACCGGTGTAATTTCAAGAAACCAAGAAATAATTTTAAAGAGCAACACAAAATATATTATTAAAGTTACAAGCTC
>Ga0307928_10004342_pt1 | contig 10763 bp, 20 predicted proteins | sample AceLakmetagen232_FD_201815 | JGI IMG/M metagenome (GOLD analysis project Ga0307928, IMG submission 201815) | Saline water microbial communities from Ace Lake, Antarctica - #232 | ecosystem: Environmental > Aquatic > Non-marine Saline and Alkaline > Saline | place: Antarctica: Ace Lake...
AATTTAGGGCGTATCCGTAATTGGAATAAGGCTCTAGATGTTTTTAGAGAAAGTGATTCAGAGGTATGCAAAATAATGTTTGTAGGAGATACTTTAGAGCCTGAATGTTTAGTGCGTCAGTTATCTTATATTAGTGCAGAAATAACTCCTATTATGTCTTGCGCACATAATGTTATTAAAGAAGATGGTTCAAGCTATGTGATGAATCAGATTAGAGATGAGGATGAAATTACAATGAAATATTTACCTGAGCAGGCGCTAGAGAAATCTTTAGCCGAAGGTAATTGGTTTGCAGGAACAACCGCTTGTATGATGTTTAATAAAAAGGCGTTAGGTAACTTAAAATTTAAAGACGAATTAAATTGGGCAGGGGATTGGAGATTTTGGGTAGATATGTGTTCTATTAATAAAATAGTATACACAAGTGAGATACTTGCTAATTTTCATATGGTTGCTAGAAAAGGATACAAAAGAATGGCAGGTACTAAACAGGCTGCATCAGAAGAAATACAAGTTAAAAATTATATTAAAACTTTATTAAATGGAGAAGTTTACTAAAAAAGAAAGGGCACACGCTAAAATAGCTGTATTGGCTATAGAATTAGCATTCACAGCAGTGTTAATGATTTTTATTGACCCTTGGTGGATATTTATTTTATTATTTATATAGTATGAGAATAGCGGTACTTAATCCTAATATGGGGTTCTTATCAGGAGATAAAACAATGCATCAATGGGCAGAAATGTTTATTAATACTTATGCTGATAAAGTAGTAACTTATGAAGAAGCTAAAACATATGACGGCGATGCCATTGTTTGTTTTAATGGTCGTCCAGATTTACCTGAGAATTGTCCTCCGAAAGAATTTAAAGGCTTAAAAATAGTTCATTTAATGGATCATGTGTTTCAGTCAGTAAATACTTTTAGAGCCTTAAGAGATAACGAAATAGATTATGTGATGTGTTATAATAGACATGATCTGCATGACCAGTTTTTTCGGTATGTGTATAAGGGATATATAGGTAAAGTGATACCTGTTCCGTTTGGATATAATGAAACACGTTTTAAGGTACAAAAACCATTTCTTAATCGAAAAAATAAGTGTGTAGCTTTAGGGTCGGTTAATCCAGTAAGTGACCCACTATGCATAAATGATATAAAAATTTATGCAGACTTTAATAAGCATGAACAATTTACGCATAAGTGGAGAAGATCTTTATATGAAAATAGAATGCTACTAGTACATGAAATGGATAGTTTGCTTCCAGCTTACCCTAGAACAAAAGATTTTGATTATGATATTGTAGAAACTTATAATGATTATATGATGTTTACTAGTGGAGAAAGTATAATGAATTATCCATCGGTAAAAACATTTGAGGGAATGGCTTGTGGAAGTGTTTTAGTTTGTTCAGACCATCAATGCTATAAAGATTTAGGTTTAGTAAATGGTTTTAATTGTATAATGCATGACCAAAATAGTATTAAAAGTTTTCAAAATATTGTAAGATATTATCAAGAGAGCACTGAAGAATTAGAACTAATAGCAAAGGCTGGGCAAAGACATGTAGAACACTACTTTAATCCTGCTCATATAGCCGCAAAATTATTCACTAAAATAAATACGCTATGAGCGAAAAAAATTGCACAAGTTTAGAATTATCAAAATGGTTATTTGAAAATGGTTGTGATTTAGAAAGTGAGTATGAATGGGATGTGACAATGGAGGGAGAATATATATTATCAGCTAATCGTGGGGGCTTAAAATTATCTTATGTTAGACCAAAACCTATTTATCCAGCTTACGATATACTAAATGATATATGTGTAAAATATGTGGAAGAATTTTGGGGTAAAGATCTTAGTACTATAGCAACGCATACTGAAACAATATTATTTTGTTCACAGGAAGAAGACGATATAGTTGAAGAGTATATAAAATTATATTGTAAATTTAACCCTACAAATATATGAAACCTATTGTTTCTGTGATTTCACCTTACTATAATGAGCCTTTGTGGATGTTAAAACGTAATGTAAATTCTATTCTCAACCAAATTACAGGATATAGTATAGAGCATATTATAGTAATAGATAACCCTGATGTTTCTGGTGAAATACTTGAGTATCTTACAGATTTAGAGAAAACATCAGATAAAAGTTATACATTAAAATTTTATACACACGAAAAAAATAAGGGATTATCTGCTGCAAGAAATACTGCATTAAAAAATTCAACAGGAAAATATATAATGCTGTTAGATACAGACGATAGTTTTGAGGTATGCAAAGTACAAATGCAAGTAGACTTTATGATTAAACGTAATTTAGACCACTGCTATGGAGGGTATCAAGAGATTCATGGTAATAGTAAAACAGCAAATGAGGCTATAATTATGCCCCCAAGTTTTGATATAGAATATTTAGTGGATTTTAATAACCTTTGCTTTTGTGGAAGTAATTGTTTTACAAGGGAAGTATATAATTGCATAGGTGGTTTTGATGAGGATATGAAAGAAGGAGCAGAAGACCTAGAATATTGGATACGAATTGCGTATAATGGGTTTGAGTCAGAAGTACTTCCACATGTTTTATACTTTCTAGGAGTACATGATTCTAATATGACCGCAAAATTAGTTGATAACGGAGGATTTATTAGAGCATACGAGTATATAAGGAATAAGTATCCAAATTTAAATTTTACTAAATGAAAAAAGAATACACTTTCGATAGTAGCTGCGACTCTATAGAGCTAGGGTTAAATACTTTAATTGATTTTGCTAAGTCTAGAGATGTAGAAATTACTGGAACGGTAGTAGTAATAGATAATGAAACAGGTGTTGCCCAAACATATAATATATAGACAATGAATATTCTCATAACAGGGTCGGCAGGATTTGTAGGCTCACATATAGCCGACAATTTAATATCACAAGGACATTTGGTAATAGGCTTAGATGATTTATCTTCTGGTAAGTTAGAAAACGTAAATGAACAGGAAGCATTTTTTCAATTAGACTTATCTCAAACCGAAATACTATTTGAACGCTATACAATAGATCTAGTAATACATTGTGCAGCGCAAACAAATGTAAGGACTTCTATAGATGACCCTGTATTTGATGCTATGGAAAATATCTTTGGCTCTTTATCAGTATTAGAAGCAATGAAAAAGCACGGATGCAAACGTATTATATTCTTTTCTAGTGGTGGTGCTATATACAGTGAATATAATGCCTACCCTATAGATGAATATGCGGTAATAGACCCAGTGTCTCCGTATGGAATATCTAAACTAACAATAGAAAATTACTTAAAATACTATAAAAAGATACATGGATTTGAGGTATCTATTGTAAGACCTTCTAATATATATGGGGCTAGAAACAATAAAGGTATTATTAATTTAGCAATAAATAAGTTTAAAGCAGGTGAAACTCTAGAAGTATATGGTGGAAAACAGACGAGAGATTATGTACATGTTTCAGATGTAGTTTTAGCAATTAGCACTATTATAGAGAAGGGGGATAATTGGACGTATAATATAAGTACTGGGGTGGAAACAAGTTTAAATGATGTACTAGCTATGATATTAGAGGGTAATGAGGAGTGGAGTAAACTAATAATAAATAAACCTCCTATTAAAGGGGAAATACAAAAGAGTTATTTAAGCTCTAATAGATTGCAAGGTTTTGGGTGGAAGCCTAAAACAAATTTAAAAACAGGGATAGACAGCTTACGATAGTACTTTATTGATATTTTGTATAATAATTATACAATACTTTTTAATTATGTAAAGAAGAAAAGCTTGAAAAAGTATAAAAAGTTTGTTACAATGTGTTTGTAAGTTAGTTAATAAAAGAAAGAGCTCATTGAAAATAAGTTTAAAAATAATCTGTTGGTTAAAACGGGTGCTGGTTACACATAAACCACTAAACCTAATTTAATTAGTAAAACGGGGATAAACACAGATAGGGATATCCAATGTTTAGAAAGTTATTGAGATAGTTACTCAATTTTAGTATAAATACGATATTGAAGTTCTAATAGTCCCAAGCCCACCGAAGATACTGGTACGGATAACTTCCGCATACAACGGTAAGACTTAGAAGTCTTTGCCAGCAGATTGCGTTTAAACTTAAAAAGCCTGAAAAAGTACAAAAAGTTTGTTAATATATGTTTGTAAGTTAGTTAATAAATATTATTTAAACAAAACACAACATGGCAAAGACAATAACAATTATACAGTACCCAACGTATATAAATGTAATAGATGAAAATTTTAATAAAGTAACTCTAACAAAGTCAGAGTATGATAAGGACGCAGAATGGGAAATAAATTGGTCGGCATTTGGTGCGGTAAGTGTAATAGTAGCAGAACAGTATATGCATTTAATGACAATTGCAGCAAATGTAGCTTTTGAATTAAACACAACAGAAAAATTTACAACTCCTAAAGATTGTAACTTAATAATAAAGTAATAAAAAAGTTTGCTATAATTTATATGTAATTAATATTTAAACAATACAATATGGAAAATAGATATGGTTTTAATTTAAAGTTTGATGAGTTAAGTTCAGAACTACAAGAAAGAAAGATCCAAGAATATATGGTTTGGCTTTGGAATAGTGATAAAGATTTCTATACACACGAAGGAGAATTTAAAACAGTAGAAGAATTCTTACAGGATATGCATTGTCAAGAAGATGCAAGAATGGATATAGAGGCACGTTTCCCAATATACTTTTAGTTTTTAATATTTAAATATGACAGCAACAGAAAGGGCAAATAAAAATACTTTAGAAGCAATCGAAAAGGTTAGGAATGTAGCACTAAGTAGAATACCGAAAGAGGCATTGTATGCAAACCAAATTAAATGGAGAGAAGTTATAATGCTAGCGGACAATTTAGAAAAGGCATTTATATCCGCATCACGTTAATATTATGAAAGAAGAAAAAAGAATAGTAAAACCACTTTCAAAAGAAAATAAAAAATTATGGGCGAAGATAACTAAAATGATGATAGATGGTTTAAACCATAAAAAGCCTATTAAATAATATTTAATAAATATGTCAATAAGAAAAGCTTGAAAAAGTATAAAAAGTTTGTTATAATGTATTTGTAAGTTAATTAAAACATTTAAACAAAACACAACATGTTATCAACAGAAGAAAAAAAGATGGTAGAGTTAACAAGAAAAGCAGGAGAAAAATACAGGGATAATAAAAAGAATGGAAAAGTACTTACATTTAATGAGAAAGTATTAGAATTAGGATACGATTTTGAGATACTAAGATTAGGTTACTAGTATAAAAAGATCATTGACAATTAGAAAGAGGCTGGTGTTATTCGTACCCCATTACTAATGGTTTACAAATTGGTTTATAATTGTATCGGTAGTCTGGCTTCTTTATATTATTATTTCACTAACAAAAATACATATCAAATATTAACAAAAACGCTTTTCTAGGTTTACATTTTAACCTTACTAAAATGATTCAATTAAAAAAATTATTTCGGAAAAAAATTCCAAGTGTTATAGACGACAATTTAGAAATTAATAAAATTGCTTCTAAGCACTCCTATTATTTAAAACATAAACAAATGGAAGAAACAAAAACGGTCAACACTAAAAAAAGTTCAGTTAAGGTAATTATTGGTACAGTTCTTATTCTACTAGCAGGTTATTTCGTAGCAGATGCATTACCAGCACCTCTTACAACATTAGATGTACTGCAAGCAAGGTATGAGGACTCAGACGCAGCACATCATGCTAATGAGAGAGATTTAGCAGTAGGAAAATTAATGGTCTTCAAAGAAATTTCAAGAGTAACTCACGAAGTACTAAAAAAAGAAATGGAAAAAAATGGTCTTGAGTACACATGGAATACACCAGAAGGATTTATAGATTTACATATGGTGGGAGTTACAGAAGATACCATAAAAAAATTAGAGGAAAAAGCTAGATGGGTGCTTGAGGAAGGGGATGATTTGTCAGGGGATTTTCAGTAGGAGCTTCAACTCCCAAAACTGAACTACATGCAACAGCAGCAGTTTCAAAAGATTTATCTACAAAGTTTAATTATAGTTTTGGAAGTACACTAGAAAATTGTCTAGAGGAGGTAAGCACTAACTCGCCTCTTCTTTCCAAGACATCTATAGGTACTTGGAGAATATCTACTTACTATAGCCCAGAGAAAGGGCAAACACATTATTGGAACGGCTCATATTCAATGGAAATGTACATAAACACACAAGGTGACCCTCTAGTTACTGCAAGCGGTTATAGGCTAAGTGATAGTAAGGATGCAGGGCATGTAGTAGCTTGTCCACCAACATATAAGTTAGGAACACAATTTTGGGTAGAAGACTTAGGCATTCTAACTTGTGAGGATAGAGGCGGAGCAATTAAAGGTAGACGTTTAGATTTATGGGTAGGTGAAGGACAAGTTGGACATGATAGGGTTGGACAAGGGAGTGGGTATCATGAAATATTTATTATTAACTAATTAATATGAACAAAAAAATTATTATTCTGAGTATGGCAATAGCTATATTTATTACAGGTTGTGGAAATCAGCCGAAGGAAATTTCAAATGAAGTTATAAGTGGAATGGAAAGTATGATAGCAGTAATGGATAGGGTGGGGTTTAATAGTGAGGCGAGTAGAGGAAGGAATAATTTCAGGAGTTCTTTTAAAAATCTTTTATCAGCAGAAACTGCTTCAGAACAAAGAACTGAATTAGACGAGATGTATGAAGCTTGTGATACATACATGTTAGGAGTGGGGTACGCAGAAAATAAATCAAATACTTTGTGTAAATTCTTAAAAAAAGGTTTATAAAATAATAACTAATTAATATGAAAGAACATAGATTTTTAATACTAGTTACAGCGCAATTTATCTTCGCACATATTCTAGTATACCTGATAATTGGTAGTCCTATCGAACTAATATTACAGGGTTTAGCTATCTGTTTATCTATATGGTGGTTTATATATTTAGTTTATTTAATAATAAAGGTAACAAAAAAAATGTAATTATATTTTAACAATATTTAAAATGGTACAAAGGCTGATACTAGCCGCACTAGTAATTCTAATCATTGCGGTACTAGCAAAATATTTTATAGTCCCAATTTACAATGGACTTAGAATGACAGAGAAAGATATTAAAGATGGTATAGAGAAAACAGACAAGAAACTTAAAAAATAGTTATTTCTTAACCCATGTTAACATGGTAGAGTTTAGTTCGAGCGGAGGTAAAACTCCAAGTAAAAAAAGCAAGATGTTCTTTGATTCGTATGGCGACCCTAAATGGGGAGTGATCGGTACGATTGGGGGAACTCTTGCAGTATTGGTTCTAGTTCTTATTATGTGTGTTAGCGAGTTCTTCGCTATCGTTCCACCAGCGCATAGAGGTCTTGTAGTAAAAGGTGGACAACTTCAAGAGAATACACTTTCAGATGGCTTCTATATGAAGACACCTTTTTGGACATCTATCGAAGTTGTACCGACTGCGATGCAAACTACAAATGAAGGTAGTCCATACGTACAAAATTTCATTAATATTGAACCTCTTTCAAAAGATGGTCAAATGATGAATGTGGATATTCAGATTAATTACTCAGTAATTGATCCATATTTATTTAGGACAAAAGTAGGTACTTCAGATCCAAGAGATATTGAACCTATTTTATTTGTACCGACTGCGAGAAGATTGATTTATGATTATACAGCGGAGTACACATGGCAGAACTTAATTAAAGGGGGAGACCGTCAAGAACTTGGTCACCGTATCTTTAATACAATGAGTACTGGTCAAGTTACAAAACGTGAATGTAAGGATGAATCAGTAGCACTTGATGAGACAACTGGTTTAGAAACTATTGTGGAGGCAGGATGTACAGTCAATAAAACTGAAATTATATCTAGCCCCGCTGATTTTGGAGTGGTTGTTACTGCTGTTAATATGCGTAAGATTGCACCGAATGATGAGATCATTGCATCAGTAGAAGCGGCTATGAAGAAAGAGCAAGATGTTAAAATTGCAGAGCAAGGGGCAAAGGAAGCCGAAGCTCTAGCAAATCAGGCTATTGAAACAAAACGTGGAGAAACAGAATCTCGTAAATTAGAGGTAGAAGCAGAGGCTTATAGAACACAAGTGGAGATGGAAGCTAATGCAGAGGGAATGAAAGCTGAAGCACAGGGTAAACTAGCCCTTGCTGGAGCTGAGAGAGAACTGGCTAACGCTTTACAATCTTCTAGCGGATTGATAGAGTACAAACGCTTAGACATCGAGATGGTAATGGCAGAGGCTCAATTAGAGTTTGCTAAACACTATTCAGGAGCAGTTCCAGATACAGTTACTATTATAGGCGATGAAGCTGCTAGAAATGGTAGAATGATTTACGGACTACCTGGGGTGAGTGTAATGGCAGGAGAGACAAATTAATATGTTTGACGGTGAACTCGACCTCATCGTTCTGGGATAGGACAAAACTTTTTTAGGAAGAGTACAAAACCTATTCAATATTGAAAATTAGATATTAAACCCTCAACAGCCTTACGTTAATGGGAAACACATACACGGCAAGGTGTACAGAACCCGGCCCAATCGCTTGTCTATGGGTACATAAGTAATGGTTAAAGTGGTAACTGTTGAGGGTTTAGTACCTAAATTAATATTAATAAAAATATATATGAAAGTATTCACAGTACAAGATTTAGCAGTTAGAGAGAACCTAGAAATTAAAGTTAATTGGGAAGAAACATTAAGACCTTTACAGAAAGAAATTGGGGTAGGTTTTGGCACATTAAAAAACTTGTCTAATAATAAGACTAGAAACACTTTAAACCAAAAACCTAGAACACGTAGAAATTTAGTTACATGGCTTCAAGAGAAGGGGTATAAGATACATTTGCAGGTATAGCTCAATTGGCTAGAGCATCAGCCTTCCAAGCTGAGGGTTGTGGGTTCGACTCCCACTACCTGCTCCAATAAAAAAGTTGACAAAGTACAAAAAGTTCTATATAATGAATATGTAATTAATTAATAACAATAAAAAACAATGGCAACAACAAAGGAAATTTTACATGAGGTATTAAATAAATTGGAGGAAATAGAAGAGAAAATTAAGCCTACATTTTTAGCAAGTGCACCTATTAATAAAAAGAAAGTATTAAAAGAATGGCCACAAATTATTAGTATTATATGGGTATTATGCACAAATGGGGATATTAAGTCTAAACCATATAGTGCTATTGAAAAAGATGCACTAATAAATGGTAATATATTCCGAACAGAAGCGCAGGCTAAAAAAGAGGCTAGTAAAAGAAAAGCGTTGTATAGAATTAAAAAATATATTAAAGAAAACTTTGGCATATTTGTACCTAATTGGCACAAGAATACTCAAGAGAAACATACTATTTTTTATAATTATGATGATAAGAATTTTAGTATAGAAAATTGCGTAGCAATACGACAGTATTCTCCTTATGGATATTTACGCAATAAAGAAAATGCAAAACAACTTATACACGAGATGGAACAAGACTTATTAATATTACACATACGATGAAAGATAAAAAATATCACCAATCACATGAGGAGTGGGTTAAGTCGTTAAAATGCCATAATGCTTGTATGGATATTGTGGGTAGATGTGCGCTTTTTTCTTTCCTAACAGAGATCTCAATGGATGGATATGAAGTTGTAAGTGTTTTTGAACAAAGACAAACATTGTTTTTTAACCCAGAGAAAAATATTTATACCATTATTTATAAAAAATTAATCAAATAATATGGAAATAATAAACACAGAAAGATTGCACATCAAATCATGGGCAACTGATCTAGAAAAAGGTGCAGAAGCACAAGCTTTTAATCTAGCACGAGTACCATTTGCTTACCATCACATAGCTCTCATGCCAGATTGTCATCAAGGATATGGTATGCCTATCGGTGGAGTAATGGCTACACAAGGCCAAATAATTCCAAATGCCGTAGGAGTGGATATTGGTTGTGGGATGTGTGCTGTTAAAACGTCACTCACTAATATTGATACAAAAACACTTAAAAAGATTATAGGGGAAATTAGAAAGGTTGTACCAGTAGGGTTTAATAAGCACAAGAGCGACGACAAAGAATTTCAATATTGGTGTATGCCAGAAGGTGGGATGGAAGCTGGAGATATAATTATTCGAGAGTTTAAAAATGCTCGTCATTCTCTAGGAACTCTAGGAGGAGGTAATCATTTTATTGAAATCCAAAAAGGATCTGACGGGCATATCTGGATAATGATTCATTCAGGGTCAAGAAATCTAGGACTTCAAGTGGCAAAGCATTATAATAAATTAGCAGTTGATCTTAATAAAAAATGGCATAGTGTAATTCCTAAATATTTTGAACTCGCACATTTACCTGTAGATTCAGAAGAAGGACGAAATTATATTAGAGAAATGAACTATTGTGTAGAGTTTGCTTTGGCTAATAGAAAGCTGATGATGGATAGAGTTTGTAAAGTTATAGCTTTAGAACACCCACATCCAACAGGCATTCTTAGAGAAGAGGTAACATTTAGATCAATGATTAATATAGCTCATAATTATGCTTCACTAGAAAACCATTTTGGAAAAGATGTTTGGGTACATAGAAAAGGAGCAACTCTTGCTAGAGAAGGAATTACTGGAATTATCCCAGGGTCTCAAGGAACAAAGTCATATATAGTTAGAGGACTTGGTAATAAAGATTCATTCAA
>Ga0307928_10004343_pt1 | contig 10762 bp, 22 predicted proteins | sample AceLakmetagen232_FD_201815 | JGI IMG/M metagenome (GOLD analysis project Ga0307928, IMG submission 201815) | Saline water microbial communities from Ace Lake, Antarctica - #232 | ecosystem: Environmental > Aquatic > Non-marine Saline and Alkaline > Saline | place: Antarctica: Ace Lake...
TTATATCATCTATACCCAAATCTAATCTCGGAATTTTCTCATAAATTTTTGTTAAATATTTATTTCTACTTTTTTCATCATTAAACCACCATTTTACCCATGAAAGTTCACAATTATTAACATTATAAAGAACAAAATTAAATTGAATTCCCCATGATGTTTTTCCAGAATTTGTTTCTACATCAATATAAACAACATTATCTAAATTTACTGGGAGAAAATATTTACCATCAGGATTTTTTTCTATTAGCCACATATTTATAAAGTTAAGGGTTTTTTGTTACTATCAATTATACTAGGATTTAAAAAAGTTATAACATGATCATACATATTATTTCGATGAATTTTATCATAATATGAAATTCTAGTATTTCTTTGTATATCACTAATATATACAAATTTTAATAAATATCCACCATTTATATCTCCAGCTTTATAAATTTGTTAACCACATAATTTTATTTTTAAGTTTATTTATTCCATTCCTTTGGGAAGTTATCTAAATCAATAATAGGTTTTGCAGAAGCTTTTTGGATTAAATCAATAGTCTTTTTTAAATCTTCAGCACTTTCATATCCATCTAATGAATCTGTTTTAGATCCTTCTCCATAAGATTCTAATTTTCCATTTTTATCATAATATGCACTACATATTTTAAATAATCTTTCATCTTCTCTTTTTGATAATTGATTATCTTTAGAAAATGTTTTTTTATAAGAAAACATATATGTTGCTACTCTATAATTCCAAGACATAATTTATTGTTTTTAATATTTTATTTACGTTCATTACACTTAGGACATATTTCTCCTGAATTAAATCCTGTACCACAAGTTATACAGAAAAAATCGAAATCTCTTGCTGGATCCAATTTTGACTCATTAACTCTGGGAAGGAAATCTCTTAAATCATATCTTTCTTTTAAAAAATCAGGAGTTTTTATTGACCATTTACTTCCCATATCAATTACATCATCAGTTAATCCAGCATTTTCTATATCAAAAATATGAACTTTTTTAATAGTTCTACCTCTCTTAAAACCATCCGGTACATCATTCCAATTCTTTCCTTTAGCGATAATCATATCATGCATATTGGACTGAGATTTCCCATTTAATTCCTTATGAGAATATAAGGATTGAGCAAGCATAGAAATAGAATTTCTTACTGCATCTTTTTGTCTCCATATAAAATAATTTTCTACTTCAATAGGATCTGGAATTGTAAAAACTCTTGCATCAAAGAATGCTAATCCTTTTGGTTTTACCGATCCACCCCAATTTGTAGTCATCCATTCATTGAATTTACCTGTAGCTAACGAAGCAGAAACAGAAACCATCTTTTGGATATTACCATTAAACCATGCATCAGTTGTATCTCTTTCAAAATCAGTTAAAAGAATAGAAATTTCATCTGATTGGACATAAGCCATTTGAGCACCTTGAATTTCTTGACAAAGAAACATTGCAGTTTCATCCATTACCCGCATAAATCCTTCATCATAAGGACGCTTCAATCCTCTTGTATATGTATGAAAAGCTTTTCCATCTAATCTAATTATTGTATATGTTCTTCGAGGAAGTAAAATACGAGTTCTTTGTTCGTATTGTTCTTTCATACGTTTCCCTAATAAATCTTTTGTCATATATTAAATGTTATGTGAACCCCATTTATAGCCATGTGTTTTTCTATGACACTTTCTACATAATGTTATTCCATTTTCTAAATTTTCGTCTCTTATTTCTTTTTGTTCTTTTAAAAAATTATATCGATCTATAGATTTTTTTAAATTCTTTCCTTCTAATAGTTCTTTTATTATAGAATTAAATGATTTAATATGATGTACATCTAATTTTTTTGTTGATCCACATTTTGTACATTTACAATTATCTCTAGCAATTATTCTACCTGTCCATTTTAATTCAGAATTAACAAAATGTTTAAGTTCTTTATTAACATTAAATTCTCCATTTTTTAATTTTTCTTCTCTTTTTCTTTTAAAAGTTTCTATTCTTTTATTTATAGTTTTTTCAGATTGTACCTTTCCTATTCTAGAATTGGTCATTTTTTTTCGAGTTTCTTCCGAATGTTTTTTTCCAAACATTCCATTATTTTCTCCAAATAAATTAACCTTCTTCATAGCTTCTTGATGAAGCTTACTATTTCTTATACTATCTCCGTGTTTCTTTTTTATTTCTTTATTTCCCCAATAATTTTTTTGACATTGGGGTCTATTGATACTAGCTTTAATATTTGCACATTTAGTGCAAATAACCTTTCCATTTTTCCTTTTGTTTCTAATAAAATTTTCATAAGTACGTTTAAATGCACCCCCACAATTTGTACACTTAAATTTTAATTTTTTAGGCTGTTCGTCATAACGGTTTTCTTTTAATCGTGAACATTTTTTGCATAAATCTATGTTTTTTCTTTTCTTTCGTTGTCCTATAATTCCCCTTAATTCTCTTTCAAATTTATTACCACATTGATCACATTTTACTGGAATTTTATCTATTTTTCTTTTTGAAGATATATCACATAAAAGCATAGTTTTATTTTATATATCTCTTAAAATCTTTATTCAAATTCCTAAATCATCTCTCATTTTTTATATTTTTTTCTTATTTTATTTCTATATCAAAGGAAGCATCCATTTCTAAATCTCCACCACCATATTGATAGTTTATACGAAGAGTATTTTCATCAACAACTTCATATCCATTAAACCATACAAGACCCGGTTTAGATTTACCTGATTTATAAAACTCTTCTAATGCAAATTGATAAAGAATCACATCATCTTCATGTACATTAAGCATAGCTTTCATTGATTTTTTAATATCACTTACTTTTTCTTTTTCCATCATTAACTTGTTTTAATATTTTCCCTTATCTATTACATTAATTGCATTACATCCATGATGTTTACATGGATGCCATGAAGAATATTGATCATTATAAGTTTTATTTATATCCCATTCACATTTATGTTTAATAAGCCGGTGGATAAATTCAGTCCAAGTTCCATTTGCTCCAAAAGCAAGCCAAATAATAGTACATAAAAATACTCTTATTTTCCACCAATAAGTTTTCTTTCCTAATAAAATAATTTCTTCTTTCATTTTTTGTTTCCTTTAATTCTCCAAGCAACTATTTCTTTATATTCCATTGTATCTTTCCAAATAAATTGAGAATGTTTATTCGGAATATTTCCAAGATTTCTCTCCCATTCAGGATTTAATACTGTTGGGATTTGAATTTTTCTTCCCCATTTATGAGTTTCCCAATCTCCTTTAAATTCATCTATCCATTTAATAGTTCCATTCTCATAAATAACTTTAACAGGTATACCTTTTTCTGGAGTTGCTTTCATATTAAAGTTCCAATATTCCCGATCATCTAAAACATTTACTAAAATCCAAATTTTTGCTTTGGCTCTATCAACTGTTGTTCTATCATGATAACCATCTCCATCTCCAAGTGTATCAAAAATATACCAAGCATCTGCTCCATAAGCATGATATTGTTTATCATTCGGAGCATAAATAACCACATGAGGATCTTTGCCTGTTTTTTCAACAAGTTTTCCAATTCTCCATTCTTCATTAAAAAGATGAATAATTGTAACTCCTTTTCTATCTTTATATTTTGTTGCCATTGTATTTTTGAAAAAATTTAATCAATGAATTTCTTTTTTTCTCACCATAAACAATAATAATACAATTATCCCCATTCATCAATAAAAGCAAATCCTGATAATTTAATATTTAATGAATAAGAATTTTCTTTCATTTTTCGAATAGAAAATTTCATATTATAATTTTTTGCTTTTATATATCTGAATTAAAAAAAGTAAATACAGTATTACATTTAGGACATAAATATGTTTCTTCCCATTGATGACCATAAAATCCTCCTGGTCGATGTACACTTCTTTTACCAAACTTTGGATAATAATTATCAGGAAGTGGTAATCCAGTTTCTTTTAAATCCCAATCACTTAAATTAAATACTTGTTTTCCGTTTACAACCTTATAAAAGGTTCCATCAAAATTAGCATCATCCCATCCACATTGTGGACAAGCATATCCTGAAAAAACTTTTTTCATTTAAATATTATTTAACTCTAATTGTAAATTATCTCTTGTTTGTTTCTCATATAAATTTCTATATTCATTTGTGTGAAAAATATATTTTTTGTTTAACATAAATTCTAAAAATTCTTTTCTTCCTTTTTTCCATTCTTCATCATTCAAAAAAGAATATTCTAATCGTATATTTTTTACATTTTTTAAATGATTTAAAGATGCTAATTCTTTTAAATCTCCATCACATATAATTTTTTCTAATTTTGTTTCTGGTTCTTTATCATGTTTAGTAATTATAATAAGTTTAGCTATTTCTTCAATAACTTCCTTCTCCATTCTAATATATCCTGTTATTATTTTAAATTGTTCGGCAGATTTTTGTTCATTATTCGTAGATTTTACATCATAAATATAATCATGGAACCAAATTGCCCATTCAATTTTTACTCTTTCTTCTGGAGAAAGTTTAAAATCTTGTATTGCATTTAAAACAGAATTTATATGTTTAAGAGTGTGATAATATCTATTTTTAGAATAAGATACTTTTATACAATATTCAAATATAATATCAGCTCTTTCAGAATCAATTAAAATATTTAAAAAATCCTGCGATCTTTTTATTAAACTATCCCATCTTTTCTTCATAAATTGTTTTTCCTTTTCTTAAATTCCATTTTAATTGATTTGCTTTTTCATTTTTTTCATAACAATTCCAACATATTGTATACATCCATCCTTCAGTTTGTCCTACACCAGTAGTGCTCCCACAAAATTCACAAATAGAATATGATATAGATTCAGCAAAATCAACTAATCCACTAATATAATCATCACCTCCATAATAATAAAAATTAAGTCCACCATATTTTTCTTTAATTTGTGTAATTTGAATTGGAACCATTGGATCTATTCCCCGTGGAAATTTATTAACAATCCAATATAACAAATTATTTAATCTTTCTCTTTTCCAAGCAAATCTACATCTTTTTCTTTCAATCCATTTAGCAAATTTAGAACGAGGTTTAGATTTACGATTATTATTTTCATTCCAAATATGATTTTTAATGTTCCCCATAAGTTCATCTAAAATCATATACCATCCATCACCACATTCCATTCCAAATTGCATTGGTACAACAATAGATTTTTGTTTTTCTAAATTTTCAAAAGATTTTTTTAAAGAATCTTTTGGATTAATCATAGGTGTATTATGATCTTCTAAATGTTGAAAAAATTCAGGATATTTTTTTGTTAATTTATTTTGTAATTCAGCTTTCATTAATTTTTATAATTTATCTAAAGAATCCATTAAATTATCTACACCTGATTTTATTCTATAATCTACAAAATACCAATAAGGAAAAAATTCTTTAATATAATAATCTAAACCATATCTAAAATCTTCAACTCCAACTAAATCTTTTATTTTAAATTTTTCTTCTGCCCAAATTCTCATTTCTTCTATTAAATCATATTCTAAACCATTTCCTCCTGCTCCTTCTTCTGTATAATATTCATACATATCATCGTATCCCGCCACTTCCATTTCTTCTTCATCTACATATCCTGATGAATTATTATACACATAAGATTTAATATAATCTTCATTAAATTCTTTTTTAATTGCTTTTAATATTTTATCTATATCCATTATCTTATATTACTTTTAATTCTTTTTGTTCAATTATATATTTTTTTGGTATTCTCATTAATCCTGATACCATTACATTATGCTTATCAAGTTCTCCATTTACTTTACTTGCTAGTAAAAGATAATTATCATTTTCATCTACTATATAACCTACTTCATCAACTTCACAATAAATATCTTCTCCCCATTCAATAGCATCTTCGATTGTTTTCCATCCTATATCGGATGCCATGGCATCGATCCATTTTACATATACTAATTTCATTTTTCTTTATTTTCTGTTATATAACCAAGCATTAATCCCATATTTGATACATTTGTAATAGTCATTTTAATATTATTATTTTTTAATATTTTTCTAAGGTAAGTGACAAAAACATCAAGTGAACGTCCAACAAAATAATTTTGTTGATGCCATACTTTTTCAAGAATAAGATCTTTTCGTACAACTTGTCCAAAATTAACTGTCAAAAGTTCAAATATTCCTGATTGTTTGGGTGATAATTTATGAACTTCATTATTTTTATAAAAAAGTAATCTTTTTGTAGGATCATACTTACAATTTCCAAACTCTATAGTATCTTTCATTTTTGTAAATAATTTCCGTAGAGTTTCGAAATTTTTTGTGTAGGCGTAAATATTATGAAGAATTGATTTCGCGTAAAAATCAGTATCAATTTCCTTTTCAAAAGGAACGACAACATCTGAGGATGTTATATTATATTTTCCATCTTTTCCAATAATAATTATAGGTGTGTATGGATTATATTTTTTAATAAAATCAACGGCTTTTTGGACGTACGACGTATTACTAGTTAAAACATATGCATCTACCTCTTTTAAATCATCACTCGTTAACTCTATATAATTAAATAACTGTTTTTCTAATTTTGTTATGATTATAGTGTTGCCATGATTTTTGGCTGTTCTTATAATAGAGTTTAAAATTTCATAGTTTTCGGTATTAACTGCTATTCTCATATTATCTTATTTATGAATATTAAGTCTAATATAACCAAAAAATTCGAAACAAAAAAATATTTAGGTAATTATTTTTAAGAAAAAATTAAATCTTTTTATCTTCCATCTTCTTTTTTAAGTCTTGTAGTACTCCTAGATCACCAAAAGTTGTAACTACTCTTGTTTTATCAACCCTCTTCTTTATTTCTTTTACACTTTTCTTTTCATCTTCATTTAAATGTGGACTTTTATCAAAGTGTGAAAAAACTGTATCACGTTCCAATTGCTTCACATGATAAATAAGATTTTTGTCACCACAAAGCATACCGTTTGTCACTAAATTAAGTAAATCTTGACAACATTGAAAACAAAGATAAGTATCTGTTTTTTCTCCGGTCATCCCCATTACTTTATCTTTTCCTATAACTTTTACATAAGGATTATCTTCTCGTTTATGTTTTTCTCCTTTTAAGTCTTTTTTTATGGTAATCATAAAATTTTCCATAAATTCATCTTTCTTTTCATGCATAGTTTGCATTAATCCAGCAAGAGATACAAGTTTTTGACCACACACATTACAAGCATGTTTTTGTCCGGATTTAAAATCCCATACTTTTGTAATTTTTGCAGTAGGAAGATAAGCTCTTATAAGATGATTAACAAAACCTTTAGAGTTTTCATCATTATATAATTCTTCAATTTTTGTCATGTTTTTACTTTATTAGTTCTTTATTTAGTTAATTTAATATAAATCTCCACTATCTAAATAATTTATTTCTTTTTGGATTTGTTTTGCTTCAAAAGCTATTTTACCAGCCTCTTTTCTATCTACAAATCTATCTAAATTTGTTAAAAATCCTTGAATAATTTTACCTTTTGCTTTTCTTATTTTTGATGTTAAATTTTTCTCACCATTTAAAATAAACGCAGTTATAAAACAATTATGATGTCTTCTACCACATATTACAAATCCTTTTGGTACATTTATTGGTTGATGTTCATGATTTATATTATCATTAAACCAAATTGCAGAACATAAAATATATTCTTTCATAATGTACTTATTAAAGTCCTCTGTAATCTATATTATATTTTTCGAGAACATCTCTTCCAATTTTCCTAACTTCTTCATAGTCTTTGCTTAACAATTTCTTTCTTGCAATAGGAGTATCAAAAAACCCCATTAAGTTGTGGATGCAGTCCAATAATTCTTTTCTTTCTTTATCTTCCATAATTATCCCAAATTATCTTCAATAGTGTTACACTTTGCTATTATCCAAATTGGAATTATAGTACATTTGTCATTAAAATAAGTATTCTTTCTACTTGCTTTATGTATTGTACTAATTTTCTTAAATCCATTTGCTTCTAAAAAATTTTTAACTTCCTTCATTATTTACTTTATTCGTTATCTTTCTCCAATTTTATAATTTTATAATCTTCATATCCATCACCACCTTCACCATCAAATTCAATAGTTAAGTCATATTTTATTAATGCTTCGCCTATTTTTTCTACAACTTCCATAAGCTGATCATCATATTCAATTCTAAATTTACTCATCTTTTATATATTTTAATTATTTATATTGTACTTCTTTTATATTATGTTTTGCTTTAACTTCCTTCAAATGTCTGCAATTTCGTCTAAATTCAAATCCTGGACAAGTACATGCCCAATATATTCCATCAAATGTTACATTATACGTTTTACCATTTCCTGTTGAAGAATCAATAACTTCATGAATTAAGTGTGTGGGTTTTTTCTCTGTTTTTGGTAACTCTTGCGTCCACCTTTCCCGCACTTCAGAAAGTGTAGTACCTTCTGGAATTATATGCCATCCAGGACAAGCATAATTCTCACCGCCTACAGTAAATACAGTAGGCGGTAAGAATGAACTTATTTTAAAATTTTTTGGTAACATATTATTGTGTGTGAACAATCAACTTAAATTCTTCTCCATGTACACTGCGATATTCACAATGTTTAACTTCATCTTTACTATTTTTATAAGCTTTATAAAAATCAAATTTAAGTTTTTCATTTTTAATACCTTCCACAAAAATAGTAGGCGGGAATAATAATTTACCCCATTGAAGTTCAGAACTATTAACAAGAAATGTGTTAGAACTTTCAAGACGAGTTACTTGATCTCCATTTCCATCTTTATATGTAATTGTTTGTGGTCTCATTATTCATAATTAAAATCGATTGGATTATGATCTCTTCCAACCCATAATTTTAGTTGAAGTGAACATTTTAAATTTTCATTTATCCAATTATATGCTCTTTTATTAATATTATCTTTAGTAAGTGTGAGAAATTTACAATGATCTAAAGAATAATAAGGATTTGTAATTAAAAAATTATTCATTTCAACTCTTGGATATTCTTCTTTTAATTCTGCTAAATATTCTGAAGCTGGTTTATTTCCATGATAATAATTTCCATCTTTTCTTGCAGAAATATTAAGAATCATTTGTTTATTATAAGAAATATTTATAAATTTATCATTAAATACATTAGTTTTAACAAGTTTTTTAATTACTTTGGAAGTTACTGGATAAGCAATAATTTTAAATCTTTCTTTTGATTCAAAATCTCTAATCTCTGTTTCTTTTTGCTTTTTTGCATTTTTATAAAGTTCCCATTTTTCCTTCCAATCTCTTCCTTCTTTTTCAAAATCATCTTGTTTAATATCTCTAAGAAGATCTTCTTCTTTTTCTGAAAGATCATCAGTATCAACAATAAAAAATGCTCTTCTTGGAGATTGTTTTTCTAGAAAAAATGTATCATTATCTTTCATTTTACTATATCCCCAATCTCTTTCATGTCTTCTATAAACATTTTTAGTAAACCAAGTACCAAGATAAACCATTGCTGTTCCTTCTTTACATAATGCGCTTATCACAACTTCACCGGGCTTAATTTTTGATAAGGTTGTAAATTCTTCTAACTTTTCTTCTTTTTCTAATTGAACTAGTTCTTGATATTCAAACCAACTAGTTTTAATAAGTTCCATTTGATGAGCTACAATATTCTCTACAAATGTTATCTCATCTAGAATTTTTCCATTTTTAATTGTAAGTTTAGTTAAAGGAAGTTGTTTAAACTCTACCCAAATAGTTTTTCCCATATTTGGATGAGAAATCTGAAAACCAAGCTTTGTATAATTTTCAATTTGCATACCAGTCATTGGTTCATTTGCAAACGGAATTGTATTTTTATCTTTTGTCATTCGAATACCACAACCAATGTGTGCATTCTTTAATAATTTGTAATTACAACTTACTGCCATCTTTTATATTTTTATAAAATTCATTTGCAAAATATCCGATCCCAAACATTACCCATCCACCTAAATATAAACCAAATACAAATATTACTGATTCGGCAACATCAAATGTTGATATTGTATATGATGGAAAAAGCATTAAAATTAACATATAAATACATGCAATCCAAACGATACATGCTCCAATCGTTGTAGCATATCTTATTAAATTAAATATAGTTTTCATAATTTATTATTTTTCTGAATAAGGTTCAATATCTATTGCAATATATGCATCGCACGATTTATCTAATTTAGATGGGTGTGAACCAGTTTCATTAAACGAAATAGAATATTTTGTACCTCTATAATATCCCTCATCTTTTTCCCAAAAAATAACAACATCAATACTCACACCTTTATTTTTTCCTTCACCCCAAGTTTGCCTATTGCGTACTAAATCTTTTTCTTCCGGAAATTGTTTATCTAGTTTTTGTAATTCTTTAATAGTATTAAACAACGCCGTGACTTCTGGTGTAGGTTTTAATTGGTTAAAAGGATAACCATAATCAGCCGCATCACCAAAAATCCGAACTTGTTTTACGGATACCGTTTCAATTGTGTATGCTTCTTCTTTAAATACTCCCATTATAATATCTCCTAATTTTTATTAAATATTTTTTACCTTTCATCAACGAATTTTCTCAATAAGATTAATTTGTTTAAATGTTTTCCATTGTCTATAAGCACCTGTAATATTGAAAATTACTACAGTTTGTCTTTCTTCGC
>Ga0307928_10004344_pt1 | contig 10762 bp, 17 predicted proteins | sample AceLakmetagen232_FD_201815 | JGI IMG/M metagenome (GOLD analysis project Ga0307928, IMG submission 201815) | Saline water microbial communities from Ace Lake, Antarctica - #232 | ecosystem: Environmental > Aquatic > Non-marine Saline and Alkaline > Saline | place: Antarctica: Ace Lake...
CTCTCAACGGAACAGATCATTGGGGTTCAGCTGACTACGGGAAACCGCAATGGTTCATAATTGATTTGGGACAAACATATACAATTACGAAAGTGAGAGGACGTTCTAGTATGGGTCGTGACCCAATAGATGTAGATATTTATGTTAGCGACAGCAAAACAGTATGGGGCGATGCGGTTGCTACTGGTATTTCTAATTGGCAAGATACGACTGATTGGGTAGAAGCAGATACTACTGATAAAGATGGCCGTTACATAAAAGTCGCAGTTAATGATTGGGAAAACAGTGGTTTTTTAAAAATGGATTGGGGTGGAACTTCTACTTTTACCATTTTCGATGCCTACGGAGATGTTGCAGCAGCAGGCCAAGACTTTTACGAAACATTATCAGACACGCTCAGCGTATCCGACGACCTGGTGTCAACTGCAACCTATAAAAGAGCAACAGGCGACTCCCTCTCCGTTGGCGATGGATTAAAAAAAGAGGCAAGAATCCCAATCGAAGAACTGTTAAGCATCGCAGACACTTTAAAGAAGTCTTTTGGAGCATCGTTTTTAGACACTCTTTCAATAAGTGATCTTCTGTCTGTCATGAAATTATACAAAATAACTCCATCTGACACTCTGAGTATATCTGATTTACTGGCGTCAACTGCAGCGTACAAAAGAACACCAGCAGACAATCTAAGTATCTCGGACCTGCTGGGAATACTGCGGAAAAAGGACCTAAACGACCAGGTAGATATCACAGACGGCCTTGCATCATTTGCAAGTTATAAGAGAGCACTAGACGACTCGTTCTCTATCAGTGACGCTCTGAAGCGCAAACAGAAAATATCCTTAGACGACACGCTGTCTATTGATGATGGAATAATAAAAAGCGTGACCCTTCCATTAGCAGATCTGCTAAGCATCGCAGATTCTTTAAAAAAGACGTTCAAACTATCTATCTTAGACACCTTTTCAATAAGTGACTTGGTATCTACCGGTGCAATTCAAAGAAGTCTATCGGACACGCTCACCATAACAGATTTATTAAAACTCAAATTGAAGATCTCCCGGGGAGAACAATTAAGCATATCCGACCAGGTGATAGTCGCTAGATGCTTCTACCTCAACGATACACTGTCAATTTCTGACAGTTTAACGCACAAGTTTATTTTAGCAGGTGGACTCACAGATCTAACGCAAAGTCCAGCGTTAGTTGTTACCCGTTGTTTTGCTATTGCCGATGACGTTCCAAAGACCGAGAAACTGAGAGTGTGGGCACGAGCGAAGGACGGCAAAGAAAAGATAATATACATTGACCCTACTTAGCAAATTGGGTGATTAGATGGACGAAAAGAAAGCAGAAGTGTGGAATGACGAAAACAACAAATCACTCAAAGTTATTACTAAATGCGTAACTACAACAGTGGCAATAGTCGCTTTATGCTACCTGGAAGCCCAAGCGCTTGCAGCTGGTATCGACGGAATCTTATTCACTGGTGTAATTGCTGCAGTAGCGGGACTTGGTGGTTATGAACTCAAAAGCATCATTGAGAGAAAGAAGTAGGCAAGCTGCAAAAAGCAAACAGGAAGAGAGACATTACCAAAATATTAGAGTTATAGTGGCACCAAAAAGAAAGTACGCACGTCTTGTTTTTGTTCCTGTAAAAGCGGAACTCAGAGAAAACACATTATTTAAGGTATTTGTGGACCTGAAGGCGTACCACAGAAAGAGAAGGGAAACCGAAACACTAAAAGTGGTCAAGAACACAAACTCTGGTGTATTTTCGACCAAATATATAGAAATGACTGTTTTGAAGGAGGACGTTGACCGAAAGATTAAGGACGTCCTTGACATTATATTTAGACTAGAAGGGAGGAAGAAATATCCAAAACGAAAATGAAGAAACTCTTAAATGTCCAAGATGCGGAAGTCCCAAAATCCACGTAAGTATCCCTGGTGTAACATCTGATTTTTCACTTTATAAGTGTGAACACTGCGGAAAATCAATCCAGGGAAAAGCATTAATTAAAGAAGGAAAGGACGCATTAGAGAATAGGTAAAGGAGTAGATAGAACCATGAGATTGATGAAAGTAGGCGCCCTGAGAGAAACAAAACATATCTTTTTGGCGGCCATAAGAACGAAGCTATTAACGAGCAACGCAAACATGGAGCGGGAATTTAAATTAAAGGGCAAGCCTGCAGAAAATATCCTTCTAGAAATCCTAAAGGATACCTGCAGCAAAATAGATGGACCACATCAACAAAAAGCATTATTTGATACTATGCTGTTTTTCCTGTTCACGTACCATAAAGACAATGCTCACCACGAACAAGGAAATTATCTCTTGCACCAGGTTTGCCTCAGGTCTGACGAGATCCTGGCGGGATTGGAAAAAGAACGTAAACGACGCGACTATCTGGATCCAAAACAATGGCGTGTGAATCAGTGGATGGAGCAGATAAAGCAGAAGAAACTAAAAAAGGAGCAGAAGGAGAAACAAAGGAAAAAAAAACCAAATTAACGTTAATATTCACGTTAATCCAGGTTACACCAAAGACTTTTAAACAAATCTACACAATACATGTATGAGGTGAAAATATAGTAAAATGTTACAGTCCCCATTATTCGGGAATGAGCGGTACTGCTGGTAAATCAGGCGTCCATATGGTAAGACGTGGAGTCTGGATTATGAGAGAGTACCTTGTCCCACACAATCCCAAAACAGTCCACCAGACTACAGTCAGAAATGACTTTGCGGCTGGTGTAACTGCCTGGCATACTTTCGACGCTGTCTATAAAGACTGCTATGGCTACTTTGCTGCAGGAATGCTTGCAAGTGGTTATAACATGTATATTGGAGAATACCGAAAAGCAGCAACCGAAGACAAAGCAGCACTAACCCCGACAGACGTTGGGTTCAACGTCGGAATGGAAGGTGAAGCAACTGATGTTCTTGAAGACGCTATCGTAACGTGTTATGAAACTGGGTCTTCAGTACAGAGATTCAGAGGATACACAGACGCAGATGGTGATATTGCTTTTGCTCTAAGAGCAGACGGCAGTAGAACCTATGACAGAAAGGTCGAAAAAGACGGCTATACTGACGACTGGGTCTACGGACAAACACCAACAGAGCTCAACGCTGCTGATGTTACTATGGTGGCTGAATAAGCCCAAAGGTGATATCATCGAACCGAAAGCTTGGGGCGTAGTCTACGACTCCTCATATCTTAAATTAAGGGTCTCTCCGGAAAAGACCCATTTTCTTTTTGAAATTAAACAACAAAGCGGAATGTCTGACCATGAGAAGATGATCAAGACAATCTTAGATTCTTTACTTGCCCATGATATCACGACATTAAACGTTGATCATATTCGATGGGCCGGCAAACAGAAATCTATTTCTTTAGCCATCGATAAGATACGGGTGGACTTCGCAATTTTTTATAAAGAACAAATGATCCACCTAGAAATCAAAAGCGAGCGTGAGGCTCTTCTTGACTCAGCATATCATCAAGTTGAAATCGCACGAAGGAAAAAAAGAATCGTAGGACTCGTTATCCCCGCCTCTTCTTACGAAAGTGTCAACAACGCACTCAAATACAGACGCCTTTGGAATAAAGTATTTCCAATCGTCTACGAAAACCTGGTAGATGACCCAGTAAGAGAACTAAAACAACTCATACGCCTGGCAGACTAGAACGCTGAGCTGTGAAAGACACAGATAGCGCCCTCTTACTGCAACATCAGACTGTAAGGCTTTTAAAAGGTGTTTCTGTGGTTATTAAAGACATAATCGAGTTACTCTCTATAGTCATTGTAGACCTCTATCGACAGTTCACACTCAAAACAACCTGATTTTTTAAGTTCTTTCAAGTATGACTCGTGAATGTCTGCCTTTGAGTGATAAGCCCAGTTTTTTTCTATGATAATGCCTGTTTCTTCCTTCTCCAGTAGTTCCAACAAATCAGCCAATGTATTTATCTCTTCTACTCGTTCCTCTTTGCCTTCTTCTTTTTTTGTGTAATCAACCCATGCTTTCATTTCAATATCTCCTTAATCAATTTCTTATAGAAACGAATGTGAGAACATCGCTTGCGAATCTGAAAACCTTTGCAGCTGCACTCTACATAATTATACCCTGGATAAACTTGTATTTTATACTTAGTATCTAAGTCGCTTGTGCTCTGCACTTCAAATTCAACTACCATTTAATCACCATATCATCAAAAAAGAGTGAAGGCAGCAGAGATTGGAGGCATCGGGACGGGACACGAAAAACCCCATTCAAATCTCCGCCACCATATGATTTAATATTTCTTGTGCTTGTCTATCCATACGGATAGTTCTTTCTTCGTCATTGAGCCCGGGTTCTCGCATCCAAGGCTGAGTGCAAAGTCCATTTGTTTCTCAGATGGTGCTCCGCTTGCGTCCGGTGCGCCTGGTGCAGCAGTTGCTCCTTTCTTTTCGTTAATTATCATTGTCATGTAGAGCTTCATTGATTCGCTTAGTATTCGTGCACGAATCAACGGATCTATGTCTTTCTGCTGCCTGGCTGATAGTTTAGCGTCAACTAATACCCACATCTCGACTGTGGTTTCTGCACATGCTCCTGGATTCGTCATTCAATCACCGGGTTTTTTTCTTTCAATGTCTCTGTTACTTTATCCATCATTAAACTGGATAATTCAATGGTTCCTTTTAAACTGCTTGTTGAGACTGTTGCTCCATCGCAGTACCAAATACCTTTGGCCGTCTGCCTCCATTTAACATCAAATCGTTCTTCTACTCCGTTCATATAATACCTCCTATAATTCTGTTACTGGTCCTTGAAAAGTTCTTGTGACAAAACGAGCAAGTAATCACTGTTGCCCGCGTTCTGGTCTTCCAACGATGACCACAAAAGGGGCACTTAACCTTCACCCTGTAGACGCGTTTCATTTCCTAGCCTTCCAACTTTGTTTGCTTGTCCTTGCTCAAGAGAATTATTTTCTTTGTCTCAGCCTTAACGCCTGGTTCTATTGTTTCGTTTTCAATTACGACCGACAGCTGCTTCTTACAATACGGGCAGATACTCTTGCCCTCATATATTTTTCTTTTTGTTCCGATGATATCACTTCCTAAAACAACGTATTAATAAAGTCGTACTTAAACTTATGTGTTGTTAGAGTGCATCTTTTCAACCGAAAAGGTAGGAGTTTCGTGTTGTTACCAAGTTAACCGACATCTTTTTTTTTAAGAGAAGAGGGGGAGTTTAGTATTCACTTCTCTATTTTCAGCCTTCCTTCTTTCAAATGCTTCATAGAAAGATATCGTCTCCCTTGCTTCATCGACAACCGCGTCTGCCAGTTCTTTAGAGTCTGCAGTAATATGGATCGTATACGAACCATGTCCCTTGTTGCAGGTTACTTTATTCAAGTGCAGCACCCAGATGTATGCCTATGGCCAGTCTAGTAGATATAATCTCTTTTTCGTCTGCAGTTAATGGCCTCCCAAGATATCGGTGAGGATAATCGACAGAAATCCCTATAATCTTTCGTCGATGCAGATCCTTACCGCAGACAAATACTGCAGATTTAGGCATAGCTCCATGCAAAAGACGTCTGTCCCAGTAAGGAGTGAGCGCTCTTAATTCTACTTTTTTAGTACCTGCTATAATCGCATCGAAATAGATGCGTTTGACTCTGAAAGAAATGTTTTTAGTCATGTTTTCCCCTCGCTATGCTGCCAGTGTAGTTTCCCCACTTTTCCTCGTATGCCTCTCTTGTCATAATCCCTTTTGCGACATCATGGTAGTCGTGGTATTTTGTTGTAGTTCCGTTATCAACGGCCCTCATGTATTCTTCTGTTCTTACAGACATGCCTTAGCCCTCCAAGTCAGTCTGTCCCACGTCTTCTTTATCCCAGGTATCAAAAAATCGTTGGATCCCGGCGTACAAAGGCTTAACGATTTTCCCATCACGTACGAAAACACTCACACTATAACCAGTCGGTGTTTTCCTGACACTAATCTTTTTGTAGGCCATGAAACCAGGTCTCCAATTCCTTAAGAAAAGCATCAGGTTCTTTACCTAGTTGCTTCAAACGCTTTAAATTCTTTGGACTTGTAATCCAGACGTGCTCGTCACCAGGAACAAAAGAGCCTGTATGACGTTTTTTGTAGTTATCCTGAAGTTCTTTTAAAACGTCTTCAGCAAGTGCCTCTTCGTCTGTCTCGGCCATACCAGAAGCAAGAAGAGTTTCACGTTTTACCAGTAGGATCTTCTTGCCTTTGTCAAGTTTCCGGATCTCTTTATCGACATCGCTGATACTAGAGACCGAAAAATAGCGTTCGAGGTTTTCGTTCACCCATTGCGTTAGGTTTAAATGCTCTGCATCTACTAAACTTTTTATCTCTGGGTCCAAATAGACCGTCGTTCTTATGCTTCTATCCATAAATATACACCTACCCCATTATTTTATGTGGAGTTTTGTAGTATGTAATGTCATGTATTATGTTATATATATATGTTATGTTATGTTATGTTAGTATATGTGTTGTAAGTCACTTTTACTCATTTTCAAACCACACACGAAGGCATGGGGTCTCTCCAAAATTTATTTTCTCGAATTTCTACGATGTTTCTACGAAATCTTTAAAGCGAGCCTGTTGCCAAACAAAACAAAAAGCCTCTAACGGCAACAGGATTCTAAACCTGGGATTACCACCCCAGACCCCTGAGGAGAAAATAAGTCTTGGATGCCTGTGAAGCATAGGGGTTCCTACCCAGTTTTTCCCACATTTTTATTCCAGTTGACAGCCGAATAGTATTACCAGATAAACTTTAAAAATCAACAAACCAGGAGGCTCAGTCGCTCCTTTCAGTCGCTCTTTCGCAGTCTACAGTGGCCACAATTATATTATCTACCAGTTAAGCCCTAACACATTACCTTGTTGTGGAGCCTCCCATTTCTTCCAGAAATGAACATGTAGACGATAATTCCAGTGCGGCAGCCTCAGGGATTTTCTTACTCGTATTCTCGTCTACATGTTGCAACATACTAAAGGTTAGGGCTTAACTTACGGAAGGGAACGGGCTCACTAAAACGTTCGCCCGTTCCACTCTGGATGCAAGGGAAGGGGGAAGGAAGGTTTGCGGTGTTTGGTTGCTTTATTAACGACGGAAGTACGAGACGGGTTAAAGATGTGGAGTAGGGTAGGCAAACTACAAGGCTACGTATATAATGGTTGGGGGGAATTTGCTCCGAGGTGAATCTAGAGTAAATCTAGAATTCGACAGGAGAGCAATTCCAACAGGAGAACTGATAAATTTAAATACTTTGCAGGACTTGTTAATATCATGGTTGTTGTTATTTCACCGCATTGGAATAAGATGAAGGGCAGAATTGGCAACTGCACCTTCCAGAAGGGGAAAGGCTCGATATCAATGCACTATTGCAGCAAGGTCGAGCAACCAGGCAAAGGCGGGCAAATTACGCAGAGAAACAAGTATAGATCTGCGATGGTAAAATGGAAGGCCCTAACCAGGTTGCAAAAACTGCACATGAGAGAATATTGCGTAGGGAATCTTTTAAAATACTCTGGTGAAAACCTTTTTGTTAAAGCATCATGCACAATTCCAGCGTGCAAGCTGATCATCGACGACCTGGATCTTGTTTCAAGAAAAAGATATGTCGTCGTTATGACTGCTCACACTCTATTAAAGTACGTAAAAGTAAGTAATAATGCCGAGACTGTGGTTTATTGGGAAGCTGGCACGCCTTCGGAGGCCTGAAATGCCAGAAGACACGATTATTTCGTCATCTGATGGTTATTTAGATGAGTTTTATCCAACAAAGAAAGTAGGAACTTGGACGAGTTTGAGAGTGAGCCCTTATGTCGGTTATCGCTATCGTTCACTGGTTTTTTTTGATTTAACAGACATACCTGCAGGAACTACAATTAATTCTGCAAAATTATATTTATATGGCTATGGTAGGGATGGCACTTCAGCAATCGGAAGGACCCACAAACTGCACAGGATCCTGCGGGACTGGGCAGAATCAAGTATAAATTGGGACACAGCCCCAAGTTACGCAGATGAAGTTTCAGCAACAGCAACGGTCCCCGATTCTCTTACATGGATGGAATGGGACGTCAAAGCCGATATTGAGAAGATTTTAAGCGGGGAATACGAAAATAAAGGCTGGATAGTAATGGATGAAGGGTCGTCTTCAAGTGTGACTGACGGCGTGCTGTTTTATTCTCACGAATCAGACACCTACCCGCCCCGTCTTGTTATAAATCACACCGGAATCGCACCAACTAAAGTAAATCTCAATGACCAGGTGGCAATTCAGGGAGCAGTAACAGATACTTGGAAGTACCAAGGTCTTGGGAAGAAATTATCGGACTCTGTCTCAATATTCGACCGGCCACTAATTAAACTAAACGGCAAGATCCTGGCGTTTCTGAAAGACCAGGTTGCTGTTGTGGATAAAGTCACCATTAAGGCCCCTGTTTCTACAGACACAAGTCTTTCTGCATCTGACGACGCACGAATCTACGAAGGAAGCCCAGGGACTAACTACGGAAGCATAGCCTACCTCCAATTTACTGATGCGGAAGACTCGGAAAGTCGTAACCTCTTGAAATTTAGTCTTTCTTCAATCCCAAGCAACGCCAGAAACATCACGGCGAAACTATATCTGTATTTTTACACAAGTATGGAGCTATGGGGGGATGACCTGGACCATGATGTTTTTAGAGTTACAGAAGCATGGACCGAAGGCACTGTGACCTGGACAAACCAGCCCACTGTTGCAGGTACCAGAACCAGCGTAACCACCCTTATTGATGATACAAACGGCTGGTATTCTTGGGACGTTTCTGACGATGTTGCAGCCTTTATTGCAGAAACTTATACTAATTACGGCTGGATGTTAAAACCTCATGGGCTCTCAGGAAACCTTGATCAGAGAGCATATTCAAAAGAGACAGCCCAGTCACAGAAACCATATCTTTATGTTAGTTACTTGAGCGGAAATAAATTCTATCGTGCGATTTACGACCAGGTGCTGATAAATGATATTTTGACCAAAGCTGACACCAAAGGCCAATATCATCGAGGTTTTGGAGACAATCTCACACCGATAAGCGATAGTTTGTCAATCCGCAGGATCCCCAGGACTCTGCTGACTGACCTGGATCTGTCGCCGGCCCAAATAGTACGTCAAGAGTTCCCCGTCTCAGATATCGTTCCCGAAGACGAAATCCTGACTGTTTATGTTGAAACAGCCGACGGGCAGAAGAAGACGTACAAATTGAAGCCGCTCTAGACGGATTTTAGACGGACTTTACATATATAAAAATCAATAGATACTACAAAAAAGCAAAAAGGATCCTTTTTTTTTCTCGTGTTGGTTGATCACCTGGTGCAGATCCTCCGGACGCAGTTGCATAATTTAGATAAAAATGCCAAATAACGCTCGAAAAACTATTTATGCTATAGCAACAATCTTAATATTATGGTAAAAATTTATTCTCCCTTGTTTTCCAAGATGAAGGGAAAACTTGCCATGGTGGATTTTAGAACCCAAGAAGGGCAGATTATTATGCGGCATACCATTAAGATCCGCCCTGGACCAACTCACAAGCAGCGTGATCACCAACTGGCTTTTAGATGGGTGATCAAAAGATACAGAAATCTTTTGCCTGCAGAAAGAACAAATCTAAAACTATGGGCCAGTCGCGTGCTAAGAACTGCTAGCGGCTACGATTATTGGACGAAAGCAGGTTTTGCTGCAATTACTTGTAAGACACTCGAAGATAAGGAAGGAAGTGCTCCAGACAAGCGATATATTAAGTTGCTTGTAGAGCACCCGTTACTATGGCATGTCAAGATAACAAACGAGGCAGACACAGAAACGTTCTTCGATTCTGCTGCAGCATAGATATTTTTAAATACAAGTTGCGACAATATTGTACTGGTGATTTAAATTGGAAATTAATGAGAAGGGAAGAATTAAAGGAAAGGTCGATTACGTCCTTCGTGGACCTGATGGAGAGATTAAAGCCGAGAGGCACACACCACACAACACAATTACAGAATTGCATGACGCTCTTGTCGCAGACCGTCTTGCAGGGGGAAGCGACGGTTTAATTGGATGGGGAAAACTAGGAACCAGCACAGGCCAAGATGCCGCAGACACAGATCTAGCAACAGCTTGCGGAGGTGCTAGAACTGCTATAGACTCAATAACCCAGGGAACCGCCGGAGCTGACAACGACGATATTATTGTATGCACTTTCGGAGCAGGTGTCGATACTGGTACTATTACCGAAGCAGGGCTTTTTGCGCATTTGAGCGAAGCAAAGATGCAGTGCTATGACGATTCTCTAGACGTCACAAAAGGAGCAGGTGATACTCTGGAATTGACATGGACCGTTTCGTATGGTGCAAGTTAAGCAAGATATCTTTTAGAGGGGTACATGGCTGACGATTGGCTTGGGATAAGCAGTACAGAGTTGGATAGTGATAGTGGGGATAACGGTTTAAATACAATAGAAGAAGCTCTCAACGGAACAGATCATTGGGGTTCAGCTGACTACGGGAAACCGCAATGGTTCATAATTGATTTGGGACAAACATATACAATTACGAAAGTGAGAGGACGTTCTAGTACGAGTCGTGACCCAATAGATGTAGATATTTATGTTAGCGACAGCAAAACAGTATGGGGCGATGCGGTTGCTACTGGTATTTCTAATTGGCAAGATACGACTGATT
>Ga0307928_10004346_pt1 | contig 10760 bp, 17 predicted proteins | sample AceLakmetagen232_FD_201815 | JGI IMG/M metagenome (GOLD analysis project Ga0307928, IMG submission 201815) | Saline water microbial communities from Ace Lake, Antarctica - #232 | ecosystem: Environmental > Aquatic > Non-marine Saline and Alkaline > Saline | place: Antarctica: Ace Lake...
AAAGAGACATCGAAGGCATGCCCTTAGTAAACGGTGGACGAGTAATCAAAACAAGTCCTATGGGTGACGAGAGCATGACGCTCAAGGTTTACGACGTTGACGCCTTACTAGACACAGCAAACGTTGCTAACGGAGTAGTACAACTAATGCACCCTCAAAGTACAGAGGACGCCACAGTACCAGTACTAGTCGATAACAGCATCTACAGGCGAAGATTCAGAATAATCTTGCTATGGGCTACAACCTTACCGGCCACTGCAGGAGCTATACCTGGAGACAGCATCCCCGCATACCGTATCCAAATAGTCAACGCTTACATGACAAGTTTCAAGCCCGACTACGGAGACAAGCTAAAGAGTGCAGAGATTACCTTCAAGTGGGCGGCTTTCAACAAAGCAGCAACAGCTAACAAGCGAGAAGAAAGCACTGACGGTAGCGATTACTTACCAGCAGTAAGCACTAGTTGCACAGTACTATAAACATATTTTTTTTATTTTATTTTTTATCAATGGAGAAAAACAATGGAAGAGAAGAAGAAATTTCCTGAAGACATCAGGTCAAGAATAGTGAACGGTTTCAGCATAAACAGAATACCACCCAAGAAAAAGGAATGGTTCGTAACGTTCGCTAAGGAAGAGTTCTGTGACGACCGAGGACTGCTTTTGTCTAAACTTATAGATGACCATAAGGAGTTAGTTAAATTAAAGAAATTATTGTATGGGGATTTGAAATGGAATATCGATTCAACTGTGATTCTTGCGGAAAAGAAATAATCCGTTCGAACCAAAGAGCAAAAAAACATTATTGTTCGCTTGAATGTAGATGGGACGATGTTGACTATAGGAAGAAGATGAAGCTAGTAGCTAAAAGAGTTAATGAAAATCCAACAGAAAAACAATTAGCTTCAAGATTTCAAAAAGGACATACTTTAAATAATGGAAAACATCGTTCTCCAGAAACAGAATTTGTTAAAGGAGAAGAACATCCTGGTTGGAAAGGAGGAACAGAAAAGAGTAGAGGTTCTAATTGGAGAACAGAAAGACAATTAGCTCTCGAAAGAGATTCATTCACTTGCCAAAGATGCGGGGAAGTGGAAGATTTAATAGTTCACCACATAACACCGTATAAAGAAACACAAGATAATTCATTAGACAACTTAATAACTTTTTGTAGAAGATGTCATGTTATACACGAAAACAAGTATTCAAAAACAATAAATACTAAAGATGGTTTTTTAATATTTCATGTTCCTGAAAAGAAATTGAAATGGTTCGATGAGTTTGCTAAGAATGAGTTTCTAGGCAACAGAGGAATGGCCCTAGCAAGTCTAATTGACTTCTACATCGGACTAATACCCTCGGGAATAGAACACGTTGAAGAGGCTTTAAATGACTTAGAAGACAGAGTTGGAAAGCTAGAAAACAAACCAAAAGAAGACCCTAAAGAACGAAAGACTCTTGACGGCAAACGAATAGGAGGAAAAAAACAATGAGCAGATTTAAGAAACACCTCGGAGAAGGAAAAACAATAACTATTGATGAAGAAGAATTCCTCATCAAACCATTAACTACAGACGAAGCACCACTCTTCTTCAGACTAATGAGACTAGCCAACAAAGACGGTAGCTTCGACATAATGAATATGGATGAGAAAACAGAAGATACGTTCAAAACAATGCTCAACATGACATTACAAAAGAGCTTCCCTACAGAATGGGATGAAGACCAGGACGAACTAAAAGCATTCGGACTAAAATACATGATGAAACTATTCGAAGCTATAGTGGAAGTTAACCAACCAGCAGGCAACGATGAACAAAAAGAGAAAGTAGCGATGCTCAAAGAGAGGATAGGACCTAAATAATGAACTCTCCATTATCCAGAAGTCAAAATACTCAGAGGCAACTAAACGAAAAAGACCTCGAGGAAATGCACCACAACATGATGGTATTGTATGGATGGATACCACTGGATGAATTCAAGAGTCTACCCTTACCAACACTCTTTGGCCTGCACAACAGAGTAATAAACGACCTTAACAAAATAGAAGAAATGAGACTTTTAACGCAGAAGTTTTACGGAGTAAAGAATCCAAAATAATAAAATGGGAACTACAGAAGAAGAACTTATCCTTAGCGTAGAGACAAAAGGTATTATTGAAGCCAACAAGAAGCTCAATAAGATGGCCAAAGGATTCCTAACCCTAGAACAAGCAGGGAGAAGGATGAAGGCAGTAACTAGCAGTAGCTTCGACAAGATAAGTAAGGTTTCCAAAGACGTGAGCGACAAGAGCATCTTCTCAAAAGGAGGAATGAAGAAAGGAGATGGTTTTATGAACCTTGATTCTTTCGGCAAAGAAGTAGACATGTTCGGAAAGAAAATAAACACTAGCTTCGAAAAAACGAGCAAGAAATTCAAAGAATCCCCCTTAGGCATAGATCAAAAAGAACTAGATGACCTAACAAAAAACTTTAAACAAGTAGGTGAAGTAATCAAAGAACCGTTCAAGAAAGGAGCTAAAGAACAAGCCTTCTTCAACAAAGAAATGAACAAAGGAGCAGGACAACTCTTACAAAACGCAGATGTTATCAACAAGCTAGGAAGTGAGTTCGAAGGAATAACAGGACCAATCAAAATGAGCACTGCCCAGTGGAAGAAATTCAACGAGGGAGGAGGACAATTCACTACTATAACAGCCAGAGCAACAGGAAAATTAAGGATGCTCACCGCAGGACTCAAAGGATTCAAGATGGAAATGCTAGGTATAATGTTCTTCGGAATGGCAATGGCAAAAATGTTCGGGGAAATGCTAAACCCAGCAGCAGAACTAACAGGAATGTTCGAGATATGGGGGACTGTACTGGAAGTAGTATTCCTACCAATCATGCTAGCACTACTACCACTATTCATAGACCTCTCAACAGCACTCATTGAGATGGGACCAGGAGCACAAATAGCCATAGGAATATTCGCCATCCTAGGATTAATACTAGGAAAAGCACTCTTTATCTTCGGAACGCTAATGTTAGGAATAGGATCGTTAATGCAAGCAGGAGCATTCAGCGGAATGAGTGCCTTCTTCTGGAAAATACTAATATTTCTAGAAGGACTAGGAACTGCAGCCGCCGCAGTATTCGCTATAGTAACAGCCATAATTATAGGAGCGATACTCGCTTGGAAAGAAGACTTCGGAGGATTCAGAGACGCAGTAAGAGTTATGTGGGAAGGACTAAAAGAAATTTTTAAAGGAGTATTCGATGTTATATCTGGATTCGTACAAGTATGGATAAGTTTATTTAAAGGAGATATGGAAGGTGCTAAAGATGCCTTTGCCAAGATATGGAATGGTCTAAAAGGAATCTTTTCTGGACTATTCAAGTTCATCTTAGGACTAGCAATAAGTCTAGGGTTAGCAATAATAAGATTTATTGTTTTAGTAGTCAAAGGAATATGGAACGTAATAAAAACATTATTCAACCTAGCTGTTGGCCTAGGGAAAAAATTCGCTACAGCAATATGGAACGTTCTACCTAGCTGGATACAAAAACTAATTAATGGAACGTTAAAGCTAATTGTCAGAGTATTCACTAAGAAAGATAAAGATGATGTTGAAGGAACATCTCCTGCAGATGATTTAATAAACAAATGGGCTGAAGAAGGAAAAAAACCAGTCGGTAATTTAAAACCAGTTGACGATATGGTAAAAACTTGGACTGACACAGGAAATCAATCAATCAATAAGTCAATTGATGCTTACGGGGGAGTGGGTAATCAATCATTTAACAACACCATTGCTCTGCCTGAAAAACAACCACTCTCTTTAGACCTTGACGAATACTTGAAGGATATAGGTGGAGAAAACCCTTTTGCAAATACAGAAATAATGCAAACATTAAATATTTCAGTAAGTGACACTGATGAAATGATACGATTAATAAAGGCAGAGAATGATGCTTTGGTTAATAAACTAACGAGGAACGTATAAATGGCGGGAAGAGACAACATAAAACTAGTGGGAAACGGAGTCACCATATATATAGCGACTAGAGACGTTAAAGAAAACTTTACCAACGGCATAAAAGTAATCAACATACCAACGAAAGAAGACACTCCAAACACCTCAAGCATAATCAACCTTAACAAAGTAGAGTACAGATACACCATCACAGGAACACTCGTTAATGGTAAGCTAGGGACTGAAACACACACCAACGCCATGGCTAAGAAAGTAGCGTTGAGAACAATGTATGGCTTGGGAGAAACCATCCAAATGACTTGGGAAGGAATAACCTACGAGGTAGCCGTTGATAAGGCAGAGTTCAGCTACGTAGCGAAAGACGAAGTGTACGTTGAATCAGGAACCACAACCTCAACATCATCCAGCAAACTAGTACAATCAGGACAAAACTTCGAAGACACAGTAAGCATAGGATACATGGTTCATAACACCTCAACCAACACCTTCGCTCAAGTAACAGCCGTAGACAGCGATACCACACTAAGCCTCGACGGAAACATAATGATTAGTGGAAACACATACTCAATATACGCTGTTAAAGACGGAGAGGTAGTGTATGCCGTGACAATATCTTGCGTTTTCGGAGGAGACCTAATATGACTAACACAACAACATTCTTAACAGCAGTAAAGACAGACATCCAAGCCTTCGTACTAACCAAATCAACCTACATGGCAGTAGGAACAGGAACCACTGCAGCGACAGTAGCAGACACAACACTAGGAACAGAAGTAAAAAGAAAAGCTATTGAGGAATCAACGACGGGAACCAGCGACGTAGTAGTGAGTCTGTTATTAACCAGTGCTGACGCTAACGCCAGTAGCATCACAGAAGTAGGTGCCTTCGACGCATCAAGCGCAGGTAACATGATGAACAGGGCTTTATACACAGCGATAGCTAAGACTGCATCCATTGACGTGTGGATAGATATTGAGGAACAAATAGATGTGACGCAATAATGACTAACATACCGCAATACTTCCTGCGAAAAGGAACCACTAACTATGTACTAGTAGGATTTAGCTTCGAGAGAGAGGGAACTAGTGCTATAGACGATACACCATTCATTCTATCAAAAAGCAATAGTGCTAACGTGAACATTGGTGACGACGTAAGCATAGGATACATGGACGGAGCTAGTTTCGTAGCCGACTTTAGCGGAGACGTAGTGAGTAAGGAAGAACACGAGACAAGCAACTATACTTTGGAGAGCTACGGGGGAAGACTTAATAGAGCAGCAACCTTCAGTGAGATATATAATGATAAGTCACCAGAATACATCGTAGAACACATCATTGACAATCAAGTATCAACACTCACGTACTCCAGCAGCACAGCTAGTGGAATAACAATATCAAGATTCGTTGTTAGAGACGAAACACCAGGAGAATCCATAGGTAGACTGGTAGAGTTATTGAACTGGCAAATAAGAACAGACAACGATAAGAACTTCTACTTCGAACCAGAGGGAACAACGACAAACTCAAATACCTTAATTATAGGAACTAATAGTTTTATTAGTGGAGTCTGGAGTGAGAGTCCTAACAGTCTAGCTAACAGCGTAACATTCATAGGTGGTAATGGAATATTTAACACTACGGAAACGTTCAGCGCAACAGCAAGCCAGAAAATATTTACTACAGCTAAGAAAATACTGGGTAACGTAAGAGTCACCGATAACGGAACAGAAACAACTGGAGGGGTTGAAGGAAGCACCACAACATACGATTATGCTATAGATAGTGATAATAAAACAGTAACTTTCACCGTAGGAAGAACCAGTGGACACTCCATAATAATCAATTACGGCTACGAAGTACCTATCAAAGTAACAGCTACTAACGATCCCAGCATAGACGCTAATGGTTTGTTCAGTAGAAAAATAACTGACTCTAGTGTTCTAACAATGAGTGATGCTAGAAAGAGAGCTAAGCAAATACTCAACAACGGAAACATAACAAAGAACGCCTCCATAGAAGTAAACTATTCAAGTGACTACGCAGTTGGAGAAACAGTACAAGTTATAGACTCATTTAATGACATAGACCAGCAAGTAATAATCAACAAGCTAACTTTTAACTACTTAGAAGGAACCAAAATTATAGAGGTTGGCAACTCAAAACTAAACGTTTACGACTGGAACAAAAAAGTAGACGACAGACTAAAAAAGCTAGAGGCTGCACAAGACAACAGCGACACCATACAAAAATATGTTGTTATACAAGAAAACATTAACGTCACTCAAAGAAGTGGACGATTAAGAACTAGAACGAATACTCTAGGGAACAGCTGGATAGTAGGAAGCTCTACTAACGGACTAGTAGGAACCAACACAGCCACTCAAGGAGGAGGGCAACAAGTAGTAGGTGCAGACTCCAGAGTAATGACTATAGTGGGTGTGGAGAACACTAGCGATACGTTCTACGAAAGATTCAACTTCAACACGTACATAGACACCTCAACAACAACCGCAACACCAGACTATACAAACGAAGACACAGACTTCACAAGCTCGGAAATCTTGCAGAGCCTAGCTTGCTATTACGGCTCGTCAACAATCACTAAAGCAACACTCACTAGCGACAGCACAACAAACCTAACCTTCAAACTAAGCAGTGATGGTGGTAGCAACTGGGAAACAGTAACTAGTGGAACAATACACACGTTCACCAACACAGGAAGTGACTTGAGATACCAAGCGACAGCTAGTGATACTGCGACGATAAGTTTAATAAAGCTAACATACGAATAGTAAGAGGAAAAAATAAAATGACAGAAAGAGACACATTTACAACTATAGATGACGGTGACCAACTAAACGACGGTTACTTCAACGGGATACAAAAACCCTTGAGTGACTTCGACGCTACAGATAATACTCGACAAGAAGGAGACTCAGCGAGTTACGCCACGAAAAGAACCATAGCTATAGCTGCAGGAGCAGTAGTTAACTATGTACTGGTTAGATTCGACCTCGAAGCTTACGGAACACACGGTGGAACGGACGGCAGTTATACATCTATAGCTTACGCTCAAGTAACCATTGATAGCGTTCAAAAGTTCGAAGCTAGCGTTACTTGTCCATATATCATTCGTGATCAGAGCGGCACTAGCAACACCCGAGTAGCAGTCTTTAAGTACACACCAAGCACTGCAGAAAAAGCAGCAGGGTTCACCATAGACCTAGACCTCAAGCAAGTAGGTACTTGCTCAGCACCAACATCATACAACCACTACTGGGAAGTATGGGGTGCTTAAAGGATGAGACTATTCTATAAGTTCAACAAATGGCTCGACGACCACTACAGCAGTGACGACAGAGAAGACATTATAGAACTAGAAGTAGACAATAGTGCTTTACACATAGAAATGCACAACCTAAGAGCAGACATTGACGACATGGAAAGCGCCTTAAAGAGCCAACAAGAAACCATCAAAGAACTAGAAGAAACAATCAAAACAAACAACAAACACAGCTCGCTAACAACATTCAAGCAATGGCTAGAAGATAACGTTCCCCAAGCAGCAATAAAGTACGATTTTGGAAAAGGAGAACAGCTATGCAGAGAAAGCCTATGGCCAAGAACAAAAAGCCTACACCTAGACTTCATAAAGAAAGTACTAAAGATAAACATCTACACCATTAAAGACCTAGACGATACAGTCTACAAAATAAACACTGTGTTCGACAAGAAATACCCACAACCATACTGGTACGAGACAGAATACGAGTCACACGGAGTGATTGACTTATGGGAGAACCCAGACCAAACAATCGACAGGCTAATCAAGAGAAAGAAAGGAGACTGCGACATGTTCGGAAGCGGAAAGTACGGACTAATCAAAGCAGTCATCGACGAGCTATACCCTAGCGAGGCGTGGAGACTGAGAGTGTTTATAGTAAGAACCATCAGCGGAGAAACACACTACATGCTAGGCTGGGTGAAAAAAGCAGTTAATGACTGGATACCCATAGAGACTACATGGTACAACAAATCATTCCAGAGAGCATGGACTGAAAACCTTACCTTAAGAAACAATAGTGCTTATCGTATAATGTGGAGCTTCGACGAGAATAGCGAGTACATGAGGAGCAAACTATGACTGCAAAGACCATTTGCATCCACCAGTTCAGCAGACCACAATATAGTTTTAAGAGAGAAGGAGTTGGAGACTGTACTACTTGCGAGCCAGACTACATGAATCGCTTCTGCCTAGATTATTTTCCCGTTAAAGTATATACTTTAGAGGGGGTGAAATAATGATTAACGAAATATTAACAATACTAATTTTCCCTTTAATAGTAGCTGTTGCTGGATGGTTAAGAAATGCTGTTCAAGATGGTGTTATTGACTGGCCAGAATGGAAGAAGCTCATAGAAACTATCTTAGTGGTTACTGTTCCCGTGGCAATGCTACATTACGGATTAGGTACTGATGCTGTACTAGCAGGATCAATAGTGTCTTTGATAGTATTAACTGTCAGTGAGGTTCGTAACAAGTTAGTTACTAAGAAATAGTTTTTTTTATTTTCTTTGTTGTTGGTGGTCTAGGCAAATCCCTTTTTGTGAATCCAAGCACGCACAATATCTTAGGCCACCAATAACTCTTTAATTTACATGAAGCTCTCAAGGATACTCTTCTCTGTTCTCAAGTCTTGGTCAGTTAAGTACTCTAGGCTGTTCCACCCTCGTCCACAACTAAGGCATACGTAGTGGTATTGCTTCCCTGTCTTACCGTTACTCTTTAGTGATCCCCCACAGCTACATTGCTCAGTCATCTTTAGGTACCCACACTAGTTCTTTAATGTATATTTTGTCTTCGTCGTCCATTTGCCCTAGTATTTTCTTAAATTCTTTAACTAACATCATCTTTCTTCTCCTTTAATAGTTCTAAAAAGTCCTTCCAACGTAGCAGGACTAGGGCTTCACTGTTATTCCTACGCATCACTAGTAGAGCTTTGCACACTGCGTCTTCGTTACTGATTGTTTGCTTCCACCACTCGTGAACACTCCAGTTCTCGAACCTTTTAGCTTCAACAGACCAAGAGAACTTTGTTCTGGCTAGGGGAGTGAGCATTACGTCAGTCCCACCCATACCCATGACTCGTGCTTGGATGTTTCCTTCGTAGCAACTAGTCTCGTTCTCATCAAGTCCTGTTAGTTTTCTGATGTCCCTCACTATTTCTCTCTGGAAGGCACTTCCTTTGTTCTTAGCGCTTCTTCTTTTTATAACCATTTTTGGTGGCTCTCCATGAATTGTTCTTTAGTTATTGGTATGGTTATTGTTTCTGTGTTTGGTAGTCCTAGTATGAAATCTCCTCCATGAGTATTTATTTCTTTTAATTTGACTCCTTGTATTTTCACATCAGCAAAGTAAATACCGTCTAAAAATCCTACTTTGATAACTGTTCCTTCAATGTTTAGTTTGTTTTCTTCTAGTTTTTTTTCTTTTACCATTTTTATTCCTCTAGTTCTCCTGCATCTATACTGTACTCGCAACCTTTAGTCTCGCAGTAGTAAAACCTTATTATTTCTGTACCGAAGAGATGGTCAAAACTATCGTCTTGATAGGTTAGTTTCGAGTCTATTCCTTTGCTTGCGCATGCTGGACACATTTGTTCACTCATTCTAAATCCCCACACAACTTAACTTTTAAAATGTTAATCAAATCATACTCTTCAACAGTTTGTTTCAGCCAATTATCAATCATTTTAATCTGACCAACGTCATCTTTAAAACCACTCTCGTTGTATTGTTGTGCTAAACGACCAAACTCTTTAAGACCTATATCTTGTGCTTGATTTAACACACTCCACAGTATCTTTTGTTCTTTCAAATCAAGTGCCACATCATTCATCTTCTTCTCCTCCTTGTTTGCTCTTTTAATGACCCTGCCTTTGAGGACAGAATAGGCCATTCCCTTCATTCACCATTTTTTTAGTATCCACCCAATATCATCAATATCAACAGGGATTTTATAATTGTCCGTTTTTGAATTCTTACTGTACTCGCAAGTGATTGTAGTACTCTCACTCTTCAACTGAGGGTCAGCACGAAACAAACGTAGTATTCGCTGCTTCTCACTCCAACGATCCAAAGGGTGTAAATGTAAAAGCCTGTTATCGTAAGCGTGACAATGAATACTCTTGCTTCCTGAGAACCAGTAAGTGTGAGGTAGCTGTTCTTTTCGTAGCCACTTCTTCAACTCCATCAAGTGCATCTTGAACAACACTGGTTCCCCATGAAAATCATCCTTGTCAAAGTCAAACACTAACTCGTTCTTCAACGTTGTTCTGTTGTTGAGCTTCTCAAGGAATTCAGAGGGGTACATCCAGTTAATATCGAAGAGGTGCATTCGTTTGCTGTAGCGAAGGTCGTCTCCCTTGTTGGTTTGCATCTGGAACCACAGCTCAGTACATTGTTTTCCCAGGGTGTAGTAGAGCTTATTCACCCACAAAATTTTTTTGTCAATTTCAGTTTTCAACTTATTTCTTCCAGGAGGAATATTGCTGTCTGGTGCTCCTCGTCCAGTTCTCTCATCCACTCTATAAACTCACTCCTCATTCTATTCACCGAAGCTGTTAGTGTACTCCCTACCCTCGAAAGAATTCCACTTACGCTCATTATCCTTCTTCAAACTATCCATCACGTCCTCGTGCTTTAGCATGAACTCTTGCAGTTCACCAAGGTCGAAGAGTCCTAGGAACTTAGCGTCTAAGTCTTCAATGTTCTTCTCCATCCA
>Ga0307928_10004347_pt1 | contig 10757 bp, 12 predicted proteins | sample AceLakmetagen232_FD_201815 | JGI IMG/M metagenome (GOLD analysis project Ga0307928, IMG submission 201815) | Saline water microbial communities from Ace Lake, Antarctica - #232 | ecosystem: Environmental > Aquatic > Non-marine Saline and Alkaline > Saline | place: Antarctica: Ace Lake...
AGAGATAAAGAGCGCAACCAAAACGCCGATATAAACAATACGAATAAGGCCGGCTGCATCAGCGCCAAAAAAACCAGGTTAATAACCTACACCACAGGACGCTTGAACCCGGCCACACAATAAAGAGAGGATATTATGGCAGATCGCGACGGAAAGGGCCCACGAACCAGATCACCCAAACCAAGCAAACGAATGGGTGGAGATAAGAAGGGCGGCTGTAAAGAAACAAAGAAGACAGAAAAAGGCAAGTAATGTCTATCAAGAGAAAACTAACAGAGAAGCAAAAGAGATTTGTTAAAGAATACGTTATAGACTACAATGCCACAAAGTCTGCCCAACGTGCTGGATATTCAGAGAAAACAGCATATTCTATTGGAAATCAATTATTGAATAACATTGAAGTACAAAAAGCATTACAGAAACAGATTGCAAAATTGAACGATAAAGTTGAAGCCAGCGCTGAAGAAGCGATTAGAATGTGCAGAGATATTGCCTTAATAGATAGCAGGGATTATGTCGAAAAGAGAATTAGCAAGGGTATTGAGCTGTACGGCAGGACGCAGGCGGCATTTGTGGAAAAGATCAAGTCAGAATCCACGGTTGATCTCACAGCTTCACGGGATTTGCTGGACATTGTTGATACGATAATAAGGAAGGCGTAGGCATGGACGACTTGACAAGTGTGTTAGTGTACCTTGACTTAATTTAAGGCGGATATGAACCGTAACGAGACCCACCAGATGTATCAATCACTAATGACCAAGGCTTTACAGGAGAAGCAGTGGCCTGGAGTCATGCGAGAACTAGCCCTCAGGGACCTGTTCTTCCTTCTATTATACATATTAGGCAGGGAAGACATAGACAAGGACTGGTTGTTTGATAGGTGCAGAGAGGTAGAGTCTCACCCTGACGGATATCTTGACCTGTGGGCGAGGGAGCATTACAAATCAAGTATAATCACTTATGGCCTGACGATCCAGAACATTCTCAACGATCCAGAACTTACAGTTGGGATCTTCTCCGCAACCAGGCCGATAGCAAAGGCGTTCCTCCGGCAGATCAAGAGAGAGTTCGAGTCTAATGCAAAGCTCAAGACCCTGTTCCCCGAAGTGCTGTATCAGAACCCCCAGAAGGAATCTCCTAAATGGTCGGAGGATGATGGAATAATAGTCAAGCGCAACAGTAACCCAAAGGAAGCAACAGTGGAAGCATGGGGCCTAGTAGATGGACAGCCAACAGGCAGACACTTTCAGCTAATGGTGTATGATGATGTTGTGACTAGAGAGTCAGTAACGACCCCGGAAATGATATCTAAGATCAATGGAGCATGGGAGCTATCACGAAACCTGACGACCATCGGGGGTAGGACACGGCACATAGGGACACGGTATCACTACAACGACACGTACAATCTGATCATGGAGCGTAGTGCTGCTATACCTCGTATCTACCCGGCCACGGATGACGGGACCACGGGCGGTAAGTCGATCTTTTTTGATGAGGAAGTTTTAGCTGCGAAGCGTCGGGAGATGGGGTCGTTTACTTTTGCTACTCAGATGCTACAGAACCCCAAGGCGGATTCAATACGAGGATTCAACGAGGATGATCTAAGGTACTGGCCTGCAACACAATACTCACATCTCAACATATACATCTTGATTGATCCGGCGAACGAGAAGAAGAAGAGAAGCGACTATACAGCATGCTTTGTTGTGGGGGTGGGCGAGGACGATAACTATTACATTATTGACATCATACGGGATAGACTGTCACTAACGGAGCGAGGCAATCTGATCTTCAGTCTTCATAGACAGTACAGGCCGCTGAAGGTGGGTTACGAGAAGTACGGTATGCAGGCTGATATTGAATACTTTGAGACCGTAATGAGTACGGAAAACTACCGATTTGTTATTACACCCCTTGGTGGCCAGGTATCTAAGGCTGATAGGATTATGGGGTTGCTTCCTTTATTTGAAGATCATCGTGTGTATCTCCCTGATAGGGCTGTTCATGTCAACTATGAGGGAGCACAAGAGGACAACGTGAGAGCCTTCATCAATGAAGAGTACAAAGCCTTTCCATTTGCAGGACACGACGATATGTTGGACTGCTTGGCACGGATTAAAGACCCTGATTTCAGGATGTCTGCACCACAGAGGGGCACTATAAACCGAAGGCAGACGGTAGCAGATTCAGAATACGAGATGTTAGGAGGTTGATATGAGTTTTTTATTTGGGGGCAGCAGTTCTCCTCCTGCAGTTCAGCCCGCCGCACCAATACCAAGAGACGATTCTGCGGAGGTAGCAGCGGCAAAGAAAGCAGAGAAGGACAGGATTCTAAAGATGAAAGGTCGTAAGTCAACTATCCTAAGTGGCGCACAAGGTGATCCAAGTGAAGCTACTGTAGGTTCTAAGACTCTTTTAGGTGAATGATATGGACGAGATAGTAGAACAAATGTCAAGGTTTGATACAAAGAGGAATGTTTGTAACCATCTTATCAGTAAAGCCAAAAAGAAAGGAATCTCACTAAACAGACTCCCACCGGGGGAGAAAATCGTTTTAAAAATGAGAGCTAAGGGAGAGACCTTAGAAAGTATAGGACAAGAATTAGGTGTAACTAGGGAGCATGTACGGCAAATAGAGTTTAAGGCACTAAAGTTATTAAACTGGTACGTAAGCGAAAAAGAGGGAAGTTTGATATCTGATGTGTTCACAAACAGAAGAACACTTAACGCATTATGGAACAATGGAATCGATTCTGTGGGGGATTTAGTTTCACTAACTCCTAAGCAGTTTTTGACATTGAAAAACTGTGGGAAGAAAACCTTTGAAGACGCACAACTGTCCCTACTAACTAAGTGCGGGATTTTTTGGAGATAACAACCATGGTTGAACAGAAAAAAGTTGAAGAGATACTCAAGCGCGTCGAGAAGATGAAGTCAGACCGCGCTACTTGGGAATCTCACTGGGAAGAGGTCACGGAGTACGTGGCGCCTCGTTATGGTGGGATAACTGGAGTTAAGACCAAAGGCGGGAAGCGGATGGAAACTGTCTTTGATTGTACCGCGATTGATGCCAACGACATCTTTGCGGCTGGTATGTATGGACACCTGTGTAATGGTAGATGGCTGTTGCTTAAGGATCGGAACCCTGATAGCCAAGACTCATGGTGGTTCGGGGAAGCTGGGAGAGTTTTATTAGAAGAGCTTGCACTGTCTAACTTCGGGCAGATGATACACAACTACTTCAAGAAGCTCGGAAGTATTGGTACAGCGTGTCTGTTCCTTGAGAAAGGGGAGCCGGGGAAGCCGGGCTTGAACTTCAGAGAGTTTGATATATCGAATTACTACATCAAGGAGAACTCTAAAGGGCTGGTTGATACCTTATACCGTAAGTTCACCTATACGCCTCGTCAGGCAATGCAGGAGTGGCCTGATATTGACTTAGGCCCGTCTATCCGCAAGGCTTTTGAGAGTAAGAAAGAAGATCCATTTGATTTTATACACGCAGTCTTCCCCAGAGAAGAGAGAGACGATTCAAAAGTTGATAAAGAGAACATGATGTATGCGTCAATCTATCTGGCTGTGAAGGACAAGAAGATCATTGAAGAGAGTGGATATCCTCAACTCCCCTTTATGGTGACTCGTATAGATAAAGAATCAAACGAAGTCTATGGCCGTTCAATCGGGATGAAGAAGTTACCGGAGATTAAGTTACTCAATAAGATGGTCAAGACGGTCCTGAAGGCTGCGGAGAAGGTGGTTGATCCTCCCTTGCAAGTGCCTGATGATGGTTTTATATCCCCGTTCAAGACTACTCCCGGTGGGTTGATGTACTACAAGGGTGGCAGTCAGGACAGGATCGAACCCCTTAACACAGACGCTAACATAGGTCTTGGCCTTGAGATGGAAGACAAGAGGCGTGAGACAATCAACCGGGCGTTCTATGTAGACCTCTTTCTTCTGCTGGCTGAGAAAAAAAACATGACGGCTACGGAAGTGTTGGAAAGAGTAGAAGAGAAACTACTTCTCCTGGGGCCGATGCTCGGAAGGTTGCAGTCTGAGCTGTTCAATCCGTTGGTTGACAGGGCTTTAGGCATCCTGATGATGTCCGGTAAGCTTCCACCTGTACCGGAAGGAATAGAAGAGTATGAGATTGAATACCTCGGCAAGCTGGCTATTGCAATGCGGCTAATAGAGGTCAAGGCCATGCGTGACACGATTGGGTATGTTGCCCCGTTCATGGAAGTAAACCCTGCGGTTATGGATAACTTCGATGATGACAAGATAACACGCGGGATTAGTGAGAGGATGGGAATACCGTCTGATTGGTTGAGGAAGATTGATGATGTGAAGGGTATCAGAGAGGGAAGGGCGCAACAGCAGCAGCAGCAGCAGGCCCTAGCAATGGCCGGTGAAGCGGCAAAGGCTGCACCCGGGCTATCCGGCAAGGTCGAGGACAGCTCCGTTCTTGCTCAAATGTTGGGGGCTGGTAATGCCTAATCAGATGTTTGTCAATTACAGGCTCACGTTCAATTCAGAGCCGGGCAAAGAGGTCTTGAAGGACTTGGAAAGTTTCTGTTGTTATGACCATCCATGCTTTGTACGTGGTGAGGCCGATGCAACAGCCTTTAACCTTGGCATGAGGAATGTTTATTTGAGGATTAACAAATTACTTAATGCAGATATAAACCAAAAAAAACAAATGGAGGTAACAGAAGATGAGTGATGATTCCGAAATCGGGCAGATCGTCAATGAGGATGGAAGTTTTACAGAAGGTTGGATGGACAAACTGCCAGAAGAGTTGCGGGAAGATGAAACGCTAAAAGCTATGCCTGATTTCTCTTCTATGGCAAAGATGTTGGTGTCCGGCCAGAAGATGGTTGGTAAGGATAAGATAGTTCTCCCCGGCAAAGAAGCCACGGATGAAGAGTGGATGGGAGTATTCAATAAACTTGGCCGGCCTGAGAAGAGTGATGGATATGTGCTGGAAAAACCAGACCTCCCTGAGGGTGTCCCCTGGAATGAAGATGCTGTAACTGCGTTTAAAGAAGTGGCTCACAAGTCTGGAATGTTACCTAAGCAAGTAAAAGACATATTTGATTGGTATAACACCCAGACTATTGATGGGTTTGCTGCACAGAAAACAGCAAATGAAACATCAAAAGCTGAAACCATTGCGGCCCTTAAAACCGAATGGGGTCCTAAATATGATGAGAACCTTGAAGGCGCCAAATCATTCGTAAGAAACTTTGTGAGTGATGGAGACAAAGAGACCCTTGAGGCTGGGTTGGGTGATAATCCTGCAATGGTACGAATGTTCCACAACCTCGGTAAGATGGTCACAGAGGGCAAGCTCAAGGGCGTGGAGGGTGCTGGCTCCCCGGTTGAAGCTCAATCGGAGATCAATAAGATACTTGGCGATCCCACACACGCTTACCATGACAAGAAGCACCCTGAACATACTGCGGCTGTAGCGGCCATGCAGGAGCTTTACACAAAGATATATCCGAGTGAAGACAAATGATAACCACAATCTTTTCAAACATGATTGGCAAGCTATCGGTTAAGCCCGATAAGATAGCAGTTGGCCCTGGGTTCCATAAAGATATGGAGAGCTTTGGCCAGTCAGTAGGGCCGGGTGTGTTTTGTGTAATCAATAAGACTGAGATAGTTCTTGACCCTTCAATACAAGGCCGAAGGGTGAAGGTTTATTGGGAAGGGAAAACAAGGACATTTAATTACAAGACGTTCATACAAAATGTGATCGTAGCTTTATAGATTGATTTTTAGGGTAGCTCATTTCGAGTCCTGATGCTTGCCGTAAGAAGGCCGTCCACAAGACGTTAAAGCTAGGCAAAGTCCCTCAGGGGGTAGCTTTCCGAGATTTTGAAACTAAATAAAATTTCAGGAGGTTACAGAAATGAGTGTAGAAATCACCACAGCGTTTGTTAAACAATATTCGGCAAATGTGGCTTTGTTAAGCCAGCAAAAAGGTTCCCGCTTTCGTAGTGCCGTAAGGGAAGAGTCCCAGAGAGGCGAACATGGTTTTTATGACCAGATCGGTTCTACCACGGCTAGAAAGAGGACTGAACGACACGGAGATACTCCGTTAATCTCAACTCCCCACTCCAGACGGCGTGTATCGCTGGTTGATTATGATTGGGCTGATCTCATTGACGATATGGATAAGGTCAGAATGCTTATTGACCCGACTTCAGCGTATGCACAGAACGCGGCTTTCGCAATGGGAAGGGCTGAGGATGATGCTCTTATAGAGGCCATGTACTCTACGGCCTATACAGGTGCAGAGGGCAGCACTTCAACCTCTCTTCCGTCATCTCAACAGATAGATATTTCCGGTACGATTACCATTGCCAAGCTGTTAGAGGCTAAGGAAATACTGGACGGTAACGAAGTAGATGAGAGCATCCCCCGCTATTTTTCTTGTAGCGCAAGTGTTCTGTCTGATCTGTTGGTCCTTGCTGACATCAAAAGCTCCGACTACAACACGGTAAAGGCTCTTGTTAAGGGCGAAATTGATACCTATCTCGGGTTCAAGTTCATCCGTAGCGAAAGACTTCCGCTTGACAGAACTACCATAGGTGGCGGGACTGGAGATCGTAGCTGTTTCGCATGGGCGCAGGATGGTCTTCTGCTTGCAGTTGGTCAGAACTCTCAGGGTAAAATCACTGAGCGAGCCGACAAGAACTATTCAACACAGGTCTTCTATTCTATGTCAATCGGAGCAACACGCATGGAAGAGAAAAAGGTTGTCGAAGTAATCTGTCAGGAGGGTTAAATCATGGATAACTTCTACAGAAACTTAAAAGGTGATCCCACCCAGGGCATTTTGGATATTTCTGAAACTCAGCAATATCCCCTTGGGTGCAGATTCGCCAAGAATGACGGGCGGGTGTTCCGGTACATGAAGGCCGGGGGAACTGCTTTAGTCGCAGGTGATTTGATTCAGTCTGCTCCGCTTGGGGGTGCAACCACTACGGGTCAGACTGGCTTGACTCCTGCTGTTGCTGCGGCTGGAACTAAAGTGGTTACGGCAGCGATAGATACGACTGAGCAACCCAAAGACACCTATGCGGATGGTTGGATGGCGGTAACTGATGGAGATGCCGCTAACGCAATGGGTGACTTATATCTTGTCAAGTCGCACCCACTTTCAGCGACCAACATCATCCTAACGCTGTATGAACCCCTAAAAAGAGCGATCACAACGTCTTCCAAGATTAGTCTTCTGAAGCATATTTACAAAGATGTGATTCAGGCTCCAACGACACCTTCCGGTGTTGCGGTTGGGGTAGCTTCCACGGTTGTAACCGCAGATTACTTTTTCTGGGGTCAGACGTGGGGCATGGCGAACATACTGGTTGATGCTAATCTGGTTGCCGGTATGGATGTCAGGAGAGATGTTGATACCGCTGGTTGTGTAGGCAAGACCGCGACGACTGAATGGGCTGAAGAAGTCGGGACAAGCGGATGGGCTGCTGTGGCCGGAGATACGGGATTTGTGTTCTTAACAATAGCACCTTAATAGGAGGTATATAAAATGGACAATTTCTATAGAGATTTACAGGGTGAGCCAGAACAGGGTTGCCTGGATATCTCTGCGACTCAACAGTATCCTTTGGGTACTCGTTTTGCAAAGAATGATGGGCGAGTGTTTCGTTACGCTCAAGCGGGGGCGGTTGCACTCATAGCGGGCGATTTGATTCAGTCTGCTATATTGAGTGGGGCAGTCACTACACCTCAGGCTGATATGACTCCGGTAGCTGCGGCTGCCGGGGCTTATAAGGTCTCGGTGACTTCTAAGGCTACAATTCAGCCAAAGAATACGTTTGCTGACGGTTGGCTTGCAATAACCGATGGTGATGCGGCTGCTGCGATGGGGGATTTGTATCTTATCAAATCACACCCGGCCAGTGCAGCCTCTACCGCCGGTTGGATCTTTACTCTTCACGAACCACTGAAGAGGGCCTTAACAACGGCTTCCAGGGTAAGCGTTCTGAAAAACATCTATGCGGATGTGATTCAGGCTCCAGTAACCACGGCTACGGGTGTCGCAGTTGGTATATGTCCCACGGTTGTGACAGCAGAGTATTACTTCTGGCTGCAGACTTGGGGTATGTCAAATGTGTTGGTTAAAACGGCCCTGGTCGCTGGTCAGAACGTACAGAGGGACGTTATCGCGGCCGGTTCTGTAGGTAAAGCAGCTGTCACCCTATGGGCTGAAAATATTGGTATGAGTGGATGGGTTACTGCCACCACTAACTCAGGCTTTGTGTTCCTCACCATAGCACCTTAAACCCTTAACCCTGCCGGGGTGTACCTTGCCCCGGCAATAAGGTGATAGCATGGCAATATCTGAAACTAAAATATGCAATCTTGCTTTGATACGATTAGGCGCGTCTCTCATAACGGGGATTGATGCCGGTGGTAAGGTCGCGAATTATTGTAATGAGCTATATTCAGCAACGGTTGATGAAGTTTTGAGGATGCACCCGTGGAATAGTGCCATAAACCGCGCTGAACTGTCTGTGTTGGCTTCAACGCCGGAATACGGGTATTCCTATCAGTACACCCTTCCGACCTCTCCTTACTGTCTTAGAGTCCTTTCTGTGGAGAATGATTATCCATTCCGGGTTGAGGGAAGGAAGCTGCTTACAGACCAAGAGACTTGTAAAATAACCTATATCAAAAGAATAGTGAACCCGACCGAGTTTGACTCACTACTTGTCAAGGCTATCTCTTTGCGGCTCGCTTCTATTTTGGCATATCCGGTTGTTCAGTCAAAGACGCTTGGCGATCAGATAATGGAAGAATTTAAGATATTACTTAAAGAGGCCAAGAGTACAGACGCGCAAGAAGGAACCCCTGAAGAATTAGACACATCAACATGGCTTAATTCAAGGTACTAATATGGCAAAGGTAACTTCAGCTATAAGTAATTTTACCGCAGGCGAACTTTCGCCAGCTTTGCGTGGTAGAACCGATTTGGCTAAGTATTTCAATGGCTGTGAAACTCTTGAGAATATGATCTGCCGACCACACGGCCCTGCGGTTAAAAGGCCGGGAACGTATTTTGTCCGTGAGGTTATGGGAAGGGATCATGTAACTAATGGTGCTTTCGCGGCCGGGACATGGACACTTGGAACAGGCTGGTCAATAGTAACAGGCAAGGCAGTTGGGGTAGCCGGGACTGAATCGGCACTTTCGCAAGACCCCGGAGACCTGACCGAGGCTGAAGTCTATGAACTCATCTATACCCTTTCAGACAGGACGGCCGGAACTATCACACCAAGTATAGGTGGAACAGATGGAACTACAGTAACGGCTAATGATACCTATACCGAAAGAATTACTTGTGGGGCGACAACGGTTATTGCTCTCACCAAATCTGCCGACTTTGCTGGTAAGATTGATGATGTAAGTGTTAGGCGTGTTGCTCCGAAAGCACGTCTTGAATCGTTCACCTTTTCTACATTGCAATCCTATATATTGGAATTTACAGATTTAAATCTAAGGGTTTACAAAGACAAAGGTATTATTCTTGATGGAACTGAACCTTTAGAACTTACAACTACTTATGCTGAAGCTGATCTGTTTGAATTGCAGGTGACACAATCAGCAGATACAATGTATATCGCTCATCCAACATACCCACCAAGAAAACTGACACGAACCTCTCATACAGCATGGACAATAGCTGATATTTCATTTACGGCAAGTCCCTTTACGGGGGCCGACGCTTACCCGGCTTGTGTAGATTTCTACGAACAACGACTTTTATGGGCAAGAACCAATGATGACCCACAGACAATATGGGCTTCAAAGTCTGGTGATTATGAAAACATGACTACTGGAACGGAGGATGATGATGCTTTCGTCTATACCATAGCGGCAAAGGGTGTGAATCAGATACAATGGATGGTTCCTCAGAATATTATTCTAATAGGAACAAAAGGTGCAGAGTGGAAAATGGGAGCTTCCGGGATTGATGAGCCAATGAGCGTAACCAATGTTTCTGTGAAACGTCAATCTACATGGGGTTCAAAGAACCTTCAGGCACTTCTGATAAATGATGTTGTCTTATTTATCCAAAGGGCCGGGACAAAAATAAGAGAACTGACAGAGGATCCGACTTCAGTCTCCATTAAATACGTTGCACCAGACCTTACGATACTTGCCGAGCATATTACAGCGGGTGGGATTGTTGACTGGGCTTCTCAGCAGGAACCAACCATGCTTGTATGGAGCGTAAGAAGTGATGGAGTTTTATTAGGTCTGACGTATGAACGGACTCAAGATGTTGTTGGCTGGCATAGACACCTGACAAATGATGGGGATGATTTGTTTGAGAGTGTGGCTGTAATCCCAACAACGGATGAAGATGAGGTTTGGGTTGTCGTTCAGAGAACAATAGGTGGAGTAGTAAGAAGATATGTTGAATACTTCAAACCCTGGAATTGGGGTTCTGATCGGACAGACTGCTTCTTTGTGGATTCAGGCCTTACCTCAGACAATGGTGTGGCAATGACTATCACAGGTGCAACCAAAGCTGATCCGGTAGTTATTACCGTAGCGGTCGCATCTGCTTCCGATGATGATTATATCACAATAAATGGCGTTGTGGGGATGACCGAACTTAATGGGAATACTTACAAACTTGCTGGAAGTGCTGGTTTGACCTACGAACTTCAAACCGTGGCCGGAGTTGATATAGACGGGACGGGTTTTACAA
>Ga0307928_10004348_pt1 | contig 10757 bp, 24 predicted proteins | sample AceLakmetagen232_FD_201815 | JGI IMG/M metagenome (GOLD analysis project Ga0307928, IMG submission 201815) | Saline water microbial communities from Ace Lake, Antarctica - #232 | ecosystem: Environmental > Aquatic > Non-marine Saline and Alkaline > Saline | place: Antarctica: Ace Lake...
CTGGATAAACATCAAATGTTCCAGCCCTTTGAACAACTCCCTTCCCTCCACACTGAGAACATTCTATAAATTTACCATTCATCCTTGCTCACTCTCCTTTTTCAATGTCATATCCTGTCCCAAAGCATTGATGATGGTTTTCCTCTCTTTCTTCTTTATCCTTCATTAAACAAAATTCACCCAACTCTAAGAGGCATTCCCCTGACAATTTCAGATGTTCCAAATCAAACAATGAACACAAAGGTAAGAACACATGTTTTTTCCATTTTTTATCAAGGACGATTTGTCCTAACAAATCATTGTCATTTGTCACCAAAAATTCTTTATCGGTGGTGCTTTTTTCAGTAATTTTCATCAATATCATCTCCTTATGGAAGTCTCACTTGAGCCTTGAACTTTAAAGCTTCTTCGACCTGATCTTCATCCATTCCACAATAATCCTTGAACCAGTATCGATATGTGTCCTGATCTGGAGCATGAATCTGAGTAGGAAGCAAACACCGTTTTATGAATCCTACATAGTCTTGCATTTCAGGTGTTATCCATCCTTTCCATAGTTTCGTCTTAGCATCCGGCAGGGCAAAGGGCCGTTTCATACCAGTAGATGATTCAACAATACTATCCCGAGTCCAGATATGTGGGATAATAGGAAAGTCAATGTCCCTTACATAAACATCGAACCCCCACAATCCGGGTGCTCTTGTTCCCATCTTATAAAGACGGAAAACAAATTCATGGATGTTTTCTTCATCGGCTCCAATGTCAGTGATAAGTTTAATTATCTTACCTCCGAGCTGGCCGTTGACATTCCACCATATGATCTCTTCATCCTTTCCAGGATAATGAGCTATTGGATATGAGTAGAATTCACTTTTACCCATCCTTCTCCTCATAGGATATGATGATCCAAGCCTGAAGAAAGCTTCATTAATATAAATAGCATTATAATTAACGTAATGTTTTCCCCCGCTGACCTTTGATAAGATTTTTCCCCCTGTATCAGGTTTAACCTGGGGAGATAGCCGGAGCCATCCAAGTTTATTCAAGGGGGCTCCAGGCAGATACCGGATTGCTATCTTGATATTCTTGACAACCACTCCCTTATCAATATATCGTTGCAGGGTAGTGGAGTCCAGTAAACTGGCTTCGCTCATGATTGCTCACCTCATCATGTTTAAATTCGTTTCATCACTCCGCAAATGTATTATCATCAAATAGGTTCACTGCATAGTGCCCGGTGTAACCCCTGGTCTTACTGTAAAGATACAGTTCAGCTGATCTCAAAGACATATAACCCTTTTTGGTATGCCAGGCATCCTTGGCTGTCAGTGATGGAATAACCCTGACCCTGACACCTCCACTGAATTCATCTCCAGTGGTCAACCACATTTCCTTTTTCTTATGGAAATGGCCAAGCTGCCATTCAAAGTATTTAGCTGTCTGAAGAGCTTCCCTGTTAGAGGATAGCATAATTGCCGGGAGGTCTCTATGTTTTTCCTCGTCTCCATGAGTCCATCCCAGGAGGTTTATCCCATAGTGCATATATTTTCTGGGGGTTGGTTCACTGTTTACAGTTACATATTTATTGTTATTAAACCATGCTTCCAGGAACTTACTTGCAAACCATGATGTCTCAGGATCGTGGTTTCCTGGAACCCACACAATCTCTACTGGTGCATATCTTGATAGATAATCTGTCAATTTTACAATAGACATTGTGCAAGCATCGAAAATCTTTGCCAGCCTGCCGTCCATATCCAAAACGTTTTTACTTTTGGGGGTCCGCCCTGTAGGATCATTCGAATGGAACAGATCGTTCCCTACGACCAAGACAATTTTTTCCAGTGGGAATTCTTTGGTCATAGCAATTAGTTTCTTGCCTGCTTCAATGTATAGTTTTGAAGCAATTGCTGTATCATAATCTATGCCAGTCTCCTTTGCCCATGCAAGCATACCAAAATGTGCATCACAAAGGGAAAGAACTGCCATATGTGGATCATCCCGGATTAGATATGCAGGTCGCTTATACACTGGTGCATGAACTTTCATCTTTTCAATAAGCGAATTAAATAACTCTTCTGCATAGACAGGTATTTTTCTCTTAAAAACTACCTTTATTTGGTAGTTTTGTTTTGTTTCGAACCTTTCAGGTTCAGTGAATTTAGCAGTTACATCCCATCCATTCACTGTGATCTTTTCCTGGACCCAGAAATCTGTATCTATGCCTGCCATTTCAATAGCATCTTCAACAGTTTCCATACGAGGATTATCTGATTTAAGCTCTAATATAATAGTTTCTCCAGTGTTCGTTAACTTAAAATCGTTATCTTCTCTCTCTCCTACTGTATAATCATATAACCCATTCTCTTTTGCCCTACATAGTGCCCGGTGCATTGATCCGAAAGGGACACCTTCAGCTCTACATGCTGGCCTGATACCACCATACCGTTGATGCAATTCAATTGCCAGTTCATCATTCATGGATAAACCTCGCTGAATTCTTTCAGGGCTTGTCTGAATGCCATATTGAACTCTTCCTGTCTTTCCATCCTTAGAGCCAGGTGTGCATCCAGATCGGGGCATGATCCGGTTTCTTCCAGTAGAAGGACCCTGAGATTTCTAACTACTTCCATAGGACTGCCAAAAAATCCAGTATATATATTTCCTTTTGGATGTTTCTCGGATATTTCTGTCATCCAGAAGGAAGGAATATGATTTCCTACCATCTTGAAAACACGAACTTCGTTATTCCTGGGATCGATAAATTCTATCTTAAAATCAGGATACTTTTTCTGATTTGATTTTCTTGCCTTTTGAGCAAGCTTTGCCCTGTCAATTCGATTCATTTTTTCTGCCATATTGTCACCTTACCTATCTGGAACTCTAATAGAAAGACCCTTTTCAAATTTAATGAGCCAGTCCAAGTAAATCTTAGCCTTTTCAAGATCGTCTATTCCATTTTTTGATTGATATCTCATAATATATTTTGAAACATTGCCTTTGAGAAAACCTCTAAATTCATCTTTACTATAGTTTGCTTCATACATATCAATGGGTTGTATCTTCATTCTATCCCAATGCATTATTTTGGGTTTATCATCCTTTTTATTTTCTATGGCTTCCATTTTCTGAAATAATGGATAATATGATTGATTAACTCCCATCATTTTCACCTTCTTTTTCAGCAACTTCTGTTGTTGTTGGATACCCTCTGGCTATTCGGTATTCATCACGTTTGGCAAGTATCATTATCCTATCATGAGAATCTCTTGAATTGAAACATACTTCACATTCACAATTGGCTCCCACCCTTGATAATGCTCCACATGTGCGACATTCATGTTCAACAAATGGCCCATTACAATATAATGGATCGCAGATAGCAAACTTCTCAGGATCAAATGTTTTAAGATCACAATATCTGCACATCAATTGTTTTCCTAAAATCTTATTCTGCATCCTTTTAATTTGTTTTTTCATATCTTCGATCCTACGTTTTCTTAATGGATTTACTTTTTCTATCATTAAAACCATCTCTTAATTTTCCTTTAAAGTATTATTCCCTTACTTTCGAAACAGTCATATTCATAATGCATATCTTGTATAAATAAAAACCGTTTTTCCATAAGTGTCAAATCTGCAAAATTCTTATTCATTAAAACCACCGTGTATCTGAATTTAAGGGATAAATGTAGCACTCACCATTGCATCGTGAACACACCCTGGTCGGTTTTATCCCATGTTTGGTGCATGAATAATCTCTAACAACGCCTGTTCCTTTGCATCTGGGGCATAGCATTCGTGTTGGCATGTTTTTATCTCCTTATGATGATCGTAATATCTATATAACGAACTAACATTAATATCCTTTTCTTTTGATCCGTCATATACTACATAGGTGTGAATTATAGAAGCATTATATTCTTGTCGAAAGATTTGATGACATTGTAATACCCCATAATCAAATAATAAATAGTGGGGCACTTAGCCCCACTACTATCAAACCCTTCTCAGAGTTCTTTCTTTCCAGGAGCTTTTGCTTCTGGTGCAGGGGCTTCATTGGCCTCTTTTACCATGGCCAGGAACTGTTCCTGGTTTATCACTCCACCCGCAAAGGCGAATGCAAGTCCCATGACCTCGATCTTTGTCCCGGAAAACTTGCCCATGTTGACCAAGAAACTCTTCTTATACTTCTTCACACCCTTTTCATCCTTCCAACCAATTGCCAACGATACATGCATCGTTGGTTCTCTGTTGTCAGAGTAGTGAAGACGCTTCCGTCCTATCTCTACAAAATTCGTGTTGTTCTCACCCAAATCTCCATTGATGGTGCTGAGAAATTCTCCAATCTCCTCATACTTGAGGATTGAAACCCTTTCCTTGTTGTCGTTCTTACGTTCAGGCATAATAGCTCACCACTTTGTTGATGTCACATTTCATATATAACATTTTGGAATGAATATCCGATCAGGACGAAGAGCTGTTGGCCTTCCACTGATTACCGTTCCATCTCCATGTGACCTTAATTTGGCCTGTCGGCCATTCGATTATCTCCATAGGTTGCCGTTTCTTCAACCGATCACCATATGTTCTCCATATGAGAACACAAGAGATAGCTAAACGCAGTAGCCTATCTCTGCTATCATTATTCATCTGATCCTTTAGCTTATCTCCAGTATGGCGGTAAGTGCTCGTATCTACAAGATTTTTATCAACAGCCTCTTGCTTACTCATAACTCTGGAAATATGACATCCTTGATCCTCAAATATTTTTGTTTCCTCAATTGCATCCGCTTGACAAATCCTAAACATATTTAAACCTCCGGGGTGGCCATTGTCTCAAAATCACTTTCGAGAATAAAAAACCTTTTTCCCACTTCAACATTAGGATATAAAATATCCTGCTCACCACAAAATGACTCAAAAACTGCATTTTCTGAAGGAATATGTAGATCAAGAACCAATTCTTTGTGACCCTTATAAAAAGTTATAACTGCTTGCAAGTGTTGATTAATTGACCATTCTCCTATGCTTTTTTGGGGGTGAACGTTCTTCTGAAACAATGATTTTTTAACTTCCCCTAATGGACTTATATCAATTTTAATCATATATTTGTCCTCCATAGTTAATTAAATACCTTTTTAAGGCATTCTCCTGTGAAATCAAGAAATCTTTCCTCAACAAATCCAAGCTTTTCGTTGTGAAAATAAACATTATCGATTCGCTGGAACTTATACATGGCCATGTGAGGGATATATACAGCATTGATCTCATTTAACTTTTGCATCTATTTTCACCTTCCACTTTTTTCTATGCTCCTGGATCGCCCTTTTATTCTTCAGGAAAGTTCTACACTGGTGTAATGAGAACCCTTCAACCTTAGCCAAATACATGAAGAACCTGGACCTGCTGACCTTAACAACGCCTTGAGTGGAAACAAACTTCTTCTTTACGCTTTGCTCCCATATTTTATTGATCTGGTCAAATCGTATTTCACCACCGAAAAATTTTTCAACCATCTCGTATGTGATTTCCTCACTCGGTTCATCCATTAAGATATGCCTCCTTGTCTCCATACTTGATGCAGGATGGACAGAAATCCCCTTTACCGATCATTATCCGGCCACAGGCCAGACACATATGCAGTTCATCCATTAAGATACCACCTTGAGCCTTCCTAAACGGAAATCCTGGCCTTCGTTTATTAGTATTTTATCTACGGCCTCGAATGATATATACAAACGGGAATATGTGCAAGTGGGGTCTGTATTGCTTTTGACGATAGCAGTAAAATATACAACACCGTTTATGACATCAATTTCAGTTACTATAATATCTACCCAACTGTTGTGTTTTCTGTATATAAAATTTCTGTTTTCAACAGTATGAATAGCTGATCTAATCATCTCGATGGCTTTATCATCAATTATAGGTTCTGATATTTGATTATTCCATGCTTCAAATTCAAGTAGCATATTTTCTTTATTAAGTTCATCTATCTGTTTTGCCAGGTCTTCTATTTCCATCCTGGCCTGGTATAGATCATCGTTGTATTCTTCCAGATAATTTTCCATTTCTGATTTGATCTCTGTATTACGTTGAGCACTTCTAAATAGTTCATATTGAATGACACGTTGATCTTTACATACTTCAACATGCATTTTATTCAATCTTTTATAGTAAACTATTTCGGACTTATACTTTTCTATTACTTTTTCCTCGGGGTTTACCTCATTATCGGATGGAAGTAGTTGAGCAATTGCATCAGAAAAGAGAGTCATCCTTGTATGGAGCATCTTTTTTTCCCAATAATGATTATCCCTTCTTATGAATTCTTCTTTTGATATCATTTACCATCACCATTATTCCTCTCTTAAAATAAGATTTGTCAAATTCATTATTTTGATACGAACATAATTAGCATCAACGTTACCAGTTACCATATCAATTGTTTCATTTTTAGCTTCAAAAGAAGCAATATGTTCATATGAAAACCATTTTCCTGATTTTGTTTTTACTTTAATTAGATACATTGATAGTCACTCACCTTCAATTTCTCTCCTTTTGAACATCTTTTCAATAATCCTGGATGCTCTCGGGAACCTGATCCCAATGGAGGATAGTTTATCCTCTATCTTCTTGTTCTTCCACTTGTCCAGGCCATCGGAACTGATCGGTCTCTCCTTAAGTTCCTTGTGTTTCATGTGATTGTTCATTGATCGTGCATTCCTTAGTTCCTGCTGTTTTCTCATCCTTCCGCTTCCTTTACCCTTATGTGTTCCCATAATTATATTCCCCCTCTTGTTATGTCCAGCCTTGTGATCTTCTTGAACCGTTCCCATCCTCGCCTGGACAGGAGCCACTCCAGATCATTTTCTATGATAGTGGTTTTTAGTTCAAAAATCATTTCGTCTACTTCACCCTGTGTTACTGCTGGTTTCCCATCGATCATTGGAATTATTCCGTCTTTTATCTGTCTTTCGATGTTTAGAATAGACTTCCTGGCATGGGTGAACTTAGCAGTTTTTGAGTATTTGGGGGGAATGAATTTGCTCATTGAATTGGCCCCCTTATAACATCTCTTGGATCAATGATCTCCTTAAGGAACAGGTCCAATGAAATCATTTCAATTTCGCATAGCTCCTCTTGATTTTGGAGCGAGGATACTCCGTTTTTTCTTCCTGCATTCATTTTAATACTTCCTATTTGTTAATAATAATCGAAAGGTGAGAGTGGATATTGAATTGGGTAAAATTCTATCCACTCTCGGAGGTGATGTTGTAATCGGAAGCCCTGGCTTTTTCCATGCAAGTGTAATGCATTACACTTGGATTAGGGCATGCCAACCAGGGCATGTTTTGGTAGTAAAAGGTGAGAGTGGGTAATGAAACCCATAAATTTCTACCCACTCTCGAAGGTTTAAGTGATCGTGCCAGTTTTTAACATGGATGCTGGCAAAACCATATTTTAATTTAGCTTCTCAGCAGGTTCCCCCTGCGAGGTTTAAGGTATTCCCTTTTTCCCCGATCCGAGTGTTTTATATTTAATTAACATTATCATATGTGAAATTGTATGTGTCTCATATGATATCAACAGTATTAGACAGAAGATCAATCCGTTGGATACTGCTACTTCGGGGAGAAAAGAGATCAATCCGAGAGCCAGCACAATCGCCAGCACATAAATTATTTCTCTTTTCATTAGTTTTTTCCTCCTTCGAGGTTGGTATATATTACGTGTGGGTTTTAATCAATTATTGCTTGAGATTTATGTATATTAACTAATAACTATAATCATATAAAAACATATTGCAATTTACTACAACTTAACACCCCCATTCATTAATATGTTCTGCGGGTATTCACTGGAGCCCAATGCAGTATCATTGTGGCCCTTTTTCGTGTTATCTGTTTGTCGGGAAACCTATACTTGTTTCACTCGAACCAATGGAAGATCATCCCATTCCTCGTCTGATAGGTCTGTTGGGTCTCTTCTTGAAACCCTTGCTGAGACTTCGATCCACATCCCTGCTCCAGGACTTCTACCAGTTTCTATTCTGATATCCTCGTCCTTTGTCTCAATAATATAGAGACAATTATCCTGACTGCAATATACTTCATCCCCATGTCCGGGGAGCCCGTTTCCCTGTTCCTCTATGATTAATTTCATAGTTGATCCCTCATAAAATATCACCTTAACAAATACCATGAATATCTTGTTGTATGCCTTGCTATTGTCTTTTCAATTTGATTTTTCAAATCTATGCACCATTCAGTCATAATAACATTATAAACTGACCAGTGGTTGATAATATATTTCCTTGCCGTTCTTATATTGCCCTTTACATCAAAGGATTTAATTTTATGTTCAATTGTATCAAAGTCTGGCCCATCAAATGTAATTATTGGTTCTATTTCGCAAGTTCCATAACCACTGGTAACTGTAAATTCGATTGGTAGTTTTGTTCCATATTCTTTGACACCAATATAATAAATGGTTTCTCCATCATCTTTATTAGTATCACATAGTTGATATAGTTCTATTGTTATGATTATTCCCTCCTAATCTTTGTATTACTCCAATGCCTTTCCTGCTTCCTTGATATACTTGTTCAGGGTATCCATCTTCCCCTTCCAGTATTGATCTTTGTCTTGCGTAAGGAGAAATTCCCGTTCTCTTCGCATGTTCCCGAGCACCGATTTGATGTCTTGTAGTTTTCCCATATTAATCACATCTTTTCTATATAATATTCACAATCAGAACTGCAATCCTTATCGTAATATTCACACCATAAATGACAGGTCAAGCACCCAATTTTACAACTGGAACTTTTCTTATTTTTGTTATACATTTTGATAACCTTTTAATCATTAAAAGTGTGTATTTTGCCTTCGCCTTCATTGCCTTGAAATAGTGCTCAAGTTCTTCGGCAAAATACACGGATGGCGTAATTCACAAGCATGCTCTTCAGGCATAGAGTGCCAATTCTATACGACATCCCCCCAATCAGGAGGATGTTTCGCTTTTGTTTATTCCTTTTCTATGGTATTCAGTTCATCGAAGAACGAAATGTAAAACTTGGCCACCACTCCTTTTCTGTTATAAAATGCAAGTTGAGTTTTATTTTCTATCATTTTAATTCTTTTTGCATGTATAACACCGATACGATCATCTCCATCAGAAGCACTTTTAGTAGTAATGGTAAATATATTATGTATATCATCCATTGTTCCAATTATCTTCAATTTTTTCTGATCTATTGTTTTCATGATTTCGATTTGAAGGTCATCCAGACAAGTTTTCATTTTCTCTCTGTGACTAATTTGCAAAGTAAGTTTATTAATCTCACTTTCCAATTTAGCTTGATCTGATCGAAGATTATCAACTTCCCGAAGCAATAACACTTTATCATAATCCATTTCTTCTTTATGTGCTCGAAGTTCATCGATTTCAAGTGCCATTAACACTTTATCACTATTAGCACCATCTAATAGTTTATTTGAATTAGCTAACCGTTCAATTAGATTATCTACTCTTTTCTGCAAATCTTGTTGTTTTTCTAATTCAATTACACGATCACGCTCATTTTCACAGTTTATCCGTTTTTTCATATTCACCTCATGGACACCATTATAATAATGCTCCCTCCAGCTCTGGTCCTTGTTTGTTCTTTCATATCCACATATGCATTTCATGTTTTTTACCTTCTTTCAAACATCATGCCGACAAAAGAAATACTTCTCGCATTCGGGGTTTTCACATTGTCCCTCTTCCCATGATTGGGAAGCTCCCTTAAACCTACCAGCATCAGTTTGTCCTTTTCTATATTTTGTCCCACAAAAGGGACAGAATTTTATCCCTGCTTTCAATTTCATTTAATCACCCCTTAAGAAACTTTTACAACAAATCCATCCTCAACAACCACACTGGCATACCATGTATGTGGTTTCGGATAGTGAGGCCCTTCTACGCTGAACGATCCATTTTCCGGGTCAGATACTCCAAATATGTTATTTGGTTGATAAAGTCTGATCTTTTTCCCGTCCTTGACTGCTTCTTTGAAAGCCTTCTTTGTTTTGAAATCCATATATGTATACAATTTGCTCACCTTTTATTAATTATGAGTAGTGTTTATGCGATCTGTAATGAAGGATTTTCTCTTACATATTTCACCAATGCAGTTGTAATATGACCATCATCAAGATAAGCATACAGATTTAAATCACCTGGACAACTACTATTAACACCATATCCGATAGTAAGACGTGTTAGGGCAAAAATATCCCATGCAAATCTCACATCGGGGCGTTTGCCAAGTTTCAGTCTTCTGTGTTCTCTCAAAGCATATGGACCAATTCTATACACTGCTATTTCCAACTGTTCTTTGAGCTTGTTATAATCCTCATCTGTCATTTTCATATTAATCACCTCACTTAGAGCTGGACAGTTTTAACTATCTTCAATCTCTTCAATAATAAGATGTCGTTCTATCCAGTCACCGGTATTCACAAGTTCAAGCTTGATATCAAGCTCACAATCAGTTTCAACTGTATAATCGCATCTTACTCTATATTTTGCCATGTTTTTGTCTCCTTTTTTAGAGTTTTTCCCTGCCTGGGTGTGAATGTAATAAAAAAATGAAAATGGGAGCAATCTTAAGCAGACTGCTCCCTTTGTTTTTACTCCCAGGGTCCTAACTCCCGTTTAACCCTGTTGTCCTCTCGTTGCTCCTAATTAGAGTTAAGAACATACGATAT
>Ga0307928_10004350_pt1 | contig 10756 bp, 13 predicted proteins | sample AceLakmetagen232_FD_201815 | JGI IMG/M metagenome (GOLD analysis project Ga0307928, IMG submission 201815) | Saline water microbial communities from Ace Lake, Antarctica - #232 | ecosystem: Environmental > Aquatic > Non-marine Saline and Alkaline > Saline | place: Antarctica: Ace Lake...
GCAATGCCAAACTTAACAGGAATCTTTGTGAGATTCATATTATTAAGATTTACATCCCCCTCTACATCAATTATGCCATTTGGTCGAACAGTATAGTTATCTATCCGATTTCCATCTTTAAGAAATATTAAAAAATTATCTTGTTCTATTACAAGGTCAATAGCTCTTTCAATTTGGTCTTTCATTTTTTATTGCCTCTTCCCTCTTCTTTTCCCATCCACGATTTAGCCATCCTCAACCAATTTTTACTATTTACTGGGCAATATCTTTCTGCAAATTTCTTTAAGTCCCCTGTAAATCTTTTTCTTATCGTTCCAGCAGCCCATTGTGCTTGAAGTCTCAAAGATTTATTAAAATCGCCTGCATATCGACGAGAGGGATGCTCTTTAATTCCATCACCTACTCCCATTTCTAATCCATTTCTACCATTCTCTATTTTTCGAATTACAAAGAGCAACTTCAAGCTGTCACCTGTTAATTTGTATTCTTTACCAACATCTGATATAATATTTACTTCATTAGGAGGCATGGTTCGCGTAATTGCTTGCTCAACTCCAGATTTTTGTTGTTCAATTCCAGGTTTATTTGATGCAACTGCAGAATTAACTACAGCAATAGGAAGAGTGAGAGCAGTAGCGATTGCTGCTATTGACATTCCTTTTACAGTCATTGATTTAATTTTATTAAGTAATTCTGCTTCAAGTAAATCAATCTCCTCATCAACAGATTCAGTAGAATCGATAACTCTCACAGGAATATCTGTGATTTTTTCAACTTTGTCCTGTGTTGCTTTATCTGACACTAATAACTCTTTAATATCAGTTAGCTCAAAAAGAACATCCCAATTAGAATGTTTAGTTACCCATTCATTTTCATGCTCATATTCAAGAGCTTGTTCAATAACATCATCTATTTCATCTTCATCATAAATACGACCTGTTACATAGCAAGCAACTTGAGGATTATCTTCAAACCAATTCCGATCATATTTTATCTTTTCAAGAGAAGAGGATAATGTATTTCTATCAAAAACTAAAGTAACTCTGTTTGGTTTAAGATATATCTCTTTCAGGTCATCAGTAAAGGAAGCAAATGTAGCTGCCATTGCAAGTTTTTGATATTTTTGAGAAGGGGTTATCTTTTGTTGGCGTAAAATCTCAGAAAGCGCTCCAATAGGAGCTGTATGATATAAATAATCAACTTCACTCTGCTCTTGAACCTCTTTACTCACAAGCATAAATCTACTTAAGCTCTTTTGCCATTTTTTGAGCATCTTCTTGGCTCCAGGATCATAATTTGTTCCTTTAATAAGTTGATTAATGGCATCAGTTACTTGCTGACCTTGGGGCGTTACTATATCATACTGAATCAAACCAGTGTTAAAAGCATTTCGAGCCCAGCTTTGACCTCTCTTGAGACCGAGTTTGTGTAGAGCTTGATTTAAGCTCTTTGCTCTAATTCGAGCAACAACTTCATCTGAATCTTTCCATTTGAACACAAAGATAGAATCTTTAGCCTCAGTTTTTGAATAACTAACTTCGTTTGTATCAAAATTTGAGTATTGAGAAAATCCATATTCATCTCTTTGTGGTCCAGAAGGTTTTTTGGGGATAAGAATGTTAAGGGCTTTCTCTATGGGGTCATTACTTTCATGTCTTCTTCCAAACTCCTTCTCTTTATTTTTCATAAGAACAAAGCTTAAAGGAAGCCCTAAAGGAGCTTTGCCTTGTTTAGCAAGTTCTATGTCTTTTAAAGTAAAGTGCACTGGGTTACCTTCACAATAAAAATGAGCCCCTACTTTTCTAGGACATCCTCTTAAAGTAGTAAGTTGATTGTGAGAGCAGTCAAAGAATCCTCCTACTTCCTCAGGACTGCCTTCTAAGGAAGTGAGTTGATTTTCGGAGCAGCTAAAATCTCTTTTCACTTCCTCAGGCCCTCCTTCTAAGGAGGTAAGTTGGTTGTAGTTGCAGCTAAAATCTCCTTCTACTCTTTTAGGACTGCCTTCTAAGGAAGTGATTAGGTTAACGAAGCAATGAAAACTCCCTCCTACTTTCTCAGGAGCATCTCGGAGTGAGGTGAGTTGGTTGTGGGAGCAATGAAAATCACCTTTTACTTTCTTAGGGCATCCTTCTAAAGATGTGAGGAGGTTGTGGGAACAGACAAAGAATCCAGTAACAACTCCAAACTTAATAGGAATCTTTGTGAGATTCATATTGGAAAGATTTACAATATCATCTACATCAATTGTGCCATCTGGTCTAACAGTATAATTAGTAATTCTTCCTCGATCTTTAAGTAACTCTAGAAACTCGTTCTGATCCTGTTCTAGTACAAGATTAATAGCTCTTTCTATATTATTTTCAACTAATTTATTCATTTTAGTAGTTGATCAATCGCTTCCTTAACTTTTTTAGAAGCACGCTTGGTTGTTTTAGCTCTAGGAGCTTTCACTCCAGACACTTTGGTTTGATACATATGAGCAGAATAAGGATCAGTTTTTATTATTGCTTCTCCCCCAGGGAATGGCCCTTTTAGTACATTAAGGGCATAAAATACTGAGTAATAAGGATTTGTTGCAATTATTGGCTCCCCTTTTTTCCATCGTTTTCCAACAACATTAAAAGCATACCAATAAGCTGTATCAGGTTTCGTTATAATTTGAGCTTCTGCTGCAAGAAATCTTTGTTTTGTCTTAGTAAGAACATTTCCAATATACTGAAGTACAGCTTGTGAGTTTTTTGCAATTGCCGGCTCTCCTTCAGGAAAGGCTGCCCCAATAACTTCAGCAGCATACCTACATGCCACTATTCCATTTTTTGCAATTGTCGGCTCTCCTTGTACAAAGCGGCTTCTCAGAATCTCTTTTGCATATCTAAATGCAAGCTCTGCGTTTGCTGCGAAAATATTTTCCACTTCAGGCCAAGCACCTTTAATAATGTTCTTTGTATACAACCACAAATATTCAGGATTTTTTATTATCACTGGTTCCCCAGCTGGAAATCTTTTTTCATGTAAAACATTTTTGGCATACAAATAAGAGTACATAGCATCAGTTGCAATTGCTGCTTCACCCTCAGGAAAAGGTGCCTTTTTAACACTTTTTGCAAAATTGTAACTATCCCTTGCACTTTTTGCAAGTTCGCCTGATGTTCTGTGAGAAAGTGTTTTAATAAGGCAGTTCTCTTCGGCTTCTGGATATGCCCGCCAATCTCCTCCTCGTCCAGGTTGTTCATGCATTCCTAATTTAATCATAATTGGAAAAATTTCTGTCATTTGATCAACAGTAAGAGGGACATCATCTCTATTTTTTAGGATCCAAGTTTCAGATGTACAAGGTGTAAAAAGTGCAAATGACTTGCCTGCTTTTGAAATTTTATACATAGCAGGACCTTTCTTTATGTAATTTTTTGCATGATGCTCATGTCGAGTACACCATGCTGATTCTTGGGACAATTTTACAAGAGCATCCTTAGTTGTAATTTTAATTACATCAAATACACCTTGTTGAAACAACAACTTAGCCCCTGGTATCTCTTGAAATCCTTGGCTTTTTGTTTTTACCCCTTTGAAATCCTCAATTGCTCTATATAAGTCACCCCAAGCTTTAAACTGAAAAATTTGCTTATTGCCTATAGCAGCTTTGAAAGCAGGTTTTCTTTTTAATGTGTTGTAATCAGTAAGAACGTTTCTTACTTTATCATTATCCTCTGGAAATACAACATCTCTTTTGGCCTCTTGTCTTAAAATCCACTCAACATAACCTTTGTTATCTGTAGGGTCAAGCGCAGCACGATCGTCAATCTCTTCTTTAGTTTTATGATACATCTGCATAAATTTTAGAACACGCTCCTCCCAAGGGGCTGCTTCAAGTAAAAAGTTAATTGTGCTAGTTAACTTAGATTCTTCAATTTGCATTTTTAATCTCCAATTTTCTTTTAGGAACCGCCGTATTTTAATTTTTTCTTCCAAACTCCTTTTTCTTTATTTTTCATCAGAACAAAGCTTAAAGGAAGTCCTAAAGGTGCGTTGCCTTGTTTGGCAAGTTTTATGTCTTCTTTAGTAAAGCGCACTGGGTTCCCTCCGCAATAAAAACCCCCTTCTACTTCTTCAGGACATCCTCTTAAAGTAGTAAGTTGGTTATGGTTGCAGTTAAAATCCCTGTTTACTTTTCTAGGCACTCCGTGGAGACTAGTAAGTTGATTAAAGGAGCACATAAAAGATCCATTTACTTTCTTAGGACATCCTCTTAAGGTAGTGAGCTTATTATAGGAGCAGTCAAATAATCCCTCCACTTCCTCAGGGCATCCTTCTAAGGATGTAAGTTGATTATCAGAGCAGTCAAACCATCTTCCTACTTTCTCAGGAGCTCCTTCTAAGGAAGTGAGTCGGTTGGCAGCGCAGTAAAAAGATCCTCTCACTTCCTCAGGAGCTCCTTCTAAGGAAGTAAGTTGATTGTCAGAGCAGTCAAACCATCCTGCAGCAATGCCAAACTTAACAGGAATCTTTGTGAGATGCATACGAGAAAGATTTACATTCCCCATTACATCAACTATGCCATCTGGTCTAATAGCATAATGGATAATTCTCTTTTGAGCTTTGAGGAACTCTAGAAACTCGTTCTGATCCTGTTCTAGTACAAGGTCAATAGCTCTTTCAATCTGGTCTTTCATCTTAAAATTCAGGCTTATGCACATTCTTCATGAAAGCTTCCCAAGCTGCATCTGTTTCTTTTTTGTATTCTTGTTCAAGAAAACCAGTCATTTCAGCATCAGAAAGAGAATCCGAATATTCAGGACTTGTCCACTGTTCAAAAGCATCCTTCAACTTTTCATAATTTGCAAGGAAAAGAGAATTCTTTTGCATTGTTCCTCGAGGACTAAAAACACTTTCAGGAGATCCTAAGTGAACCCTTCTCCATTGAGGAGGTGCATGACCATATTTCTTTGCAAACTTACGCATATGAACAGCTCTAGGATCCTTTGGATCCATATACTCAGTTTCAGATAATAACATATCAATAGCTTGATTAATTTTATTCATTTTGAACTCCTAATTGAAACAACTTGCATTCTTCCATTCTGCACTGTTTAATGCCCACCAATCAACAGCTAATCCCTTGCGAACATAATCATAAGGAAGCCAGAGAAACCCTCCTTTGCCCCATTTCTTTCCCCACGAGTTTGAACACTTAAATGCACCTATTGATTTAGCAATTTTATATTTATTATCAAATCCTATTGCTACAATCGCGTGCCCTCCCCTTTCTCGATCACCTTTTCGTGGAAGTGCTACATCACCTGAATCCCCCATATTTGAATAAATAGTAAATCCAAACATGCATGTTCTATTTGAACAAATGTTTAATTTAATTGAATTAATGATTTTCTCAGGACTCCAAAGATGATTATCTAATCGATAATAAATAAGGGCTTGAAAGTTCTTAGCTATATCATACACAGCTGCAGGAGGTTTTCGATCAAACTTTGAAACATCATATTTATAAAACTCTTCAGGAGGAACACCATACTTTGCCATTGCTTTCATTGTTGTTCTAAGATAAGCACCAGTATCCCCTTTCCAACCTCCTAAATCCCTAGTTGTTTTGTAAAGAAATAATCGACTAAGATCAGAAAACTTAATATGCGTTGGATCTTCTTGTTCAAGAAATTTAACATATGTTTCATATGTGAATGTCCCAGAATGAGCTGTACAGTCGCTAATTTTCTGTGTTTCTATTCGTGGAAGCTCTACATGCTCACCAATATCATACTTATCAGGAAGCTCTTTTCCATCCTCATCACCAAAAGCTGTACATTTAAGTAAGAATGGTTTTACTTTTTTACTGCTAATAGTATAATCATTCCAATCAGGAAGATCTCGAAGCCATCCCATAGCATGTTTCATTTTATATCCTCCCTTTTATCAACTATTAATAAAAGCTCTTTGATAATATTCTCATCAAGTCCAAACTCTCTTTTCTTTGCTGATTCTGTTCTTGCTGTCTCTAAGAACTTTTCATAATCATGCATAACATGCTCAATAGCTTTCTCTATGTTATTTGTCATTTTTACACCTATATTTTAATCCTAATATACCTTTTATGAAAAGTTATACAGTAAGAACGATATAAAAATGGATTGTTGTGAGGAGATTAAACTAATTTTTCGACAGAATTCGTCAGGCTTGTGAATCCAAACCTATCAAAAAATTCAGATAGGTTTTCAAAACTGCCTTGTTTTGGTTGAATGGAAGATAATTCAGGAATGTTGTCATCCATACGTTTTAATGAAAATGCTAATCGCACTCGATTTTCATACTCAAGAATAGCTTGCTGCTTTTTAGGAAGAGCAATCCCTTTTTCTTGTTGATCATAAAGATAATTAAACAGTTTGTCAAGAGATTTATGTTTTGATATTAATTTAACAGCAGTTTTTTCTCCGATTCCAGGGACTCCATAGATGCAATCCGAGGTATCCCCGGAAAGCGCGCACGCATCCACCCACTGTTGAGGAGCAATCAATCCATATTCTTCTTGAAATCTTTTAAGGGTCATTAATTTATCATGAATAGGATCATACACTGTAACACCAGGTTCAAGTAATTGATAATAGTCCTTATCAGAAGTCATAATAACAGACGTATTATTACATCTTAATACTAAACAGGCAATCACATCGTCTGCTTCATAACCTTTCATCTGAATCTGTTGGCAGTTTGTATACGAAAGGCCTTCTTTCAAGAAATCAAATTGTTGCTGAATTTGCCATCTAACAAGAACTTGCTCTTCGCTTTGATCTCTTAGGCGATCTCCTTTATATATACCAGGGATATATCCTTTATTTACTCCTTCCAAGCTCTCCTTATCTCGCCTAGTGTGCCCAGCATCCCAAGCTATGATCGTAGTATACAAAGGATACTCTCGTTTGTATTTAACCAAGCTTTTAAATACACCATACATTGCGCCTACCGGCTGGTCCTTATACATTAAATCTTGATGCATGTATGCATTCCTGTACAGTAAATGCATTAGATCTATAAACAAATATTTTTTCACAAAATGTTATTTCCTTCCATGTTCACCTGACCTTTAATTCTTGCAGGTACCCCTATCACTTTAGTAAAATCTGGAACATCTCTTGTTACAACAGAACCTGCTCCTACAAAGGAATATCTACCAATTACCGCGCCACAAACAATAGTACAATTTGCTCCAAGTGTCGCCCCTTTTTTCACTAAAGTTGATCTTACTTCATCCATACGATTGATTTCAGATCTTGGGTTAAATACATTTGTAAATACAACTGAAGGACCAACAAATACATTATCTTCAAGTGTCACTCCATTATAAACAGAAACATTATTCTGAATTTTAACTCCGTTTCCTATAAATGCTCCTTCAGCAACAAAAACATTTTGTCCAAGAACACAATTTTTTCCTATTTTTGCACCTGGCATAATATGACAAAAATGCCAAATTTTTGTCCCTTCGCCAATTTCAGCTCCTTTATCAATAAAAGCAGATTTATGAGCAAAACTTTTCATTAATTCTCCTTGGAACGTATATCATGAACTAACTGAATAGAAGGTCTAGCATCTTTAATTTTATATCCTCTACCTTCAAGAATTCCTTTGTATACCTGAGTATGTAAATCAGTAAATTGTGATGAAAGATCAATCTCCTGACCATCCACTGATAAAACCCTATGGGCATTTTCACAACCTTTAGGAAGATCATTTTTGTTAGAGGATAAAATCCATTTAACATCAGCACGTTCAAGATGTAAAAGGCCTACCATTTTATCAGGAAATCTTTGTAATACTTCAACCTGTTTAACTTTTCCAAACAACCAAATAAGTAAATCAAAGAAATGAATTCCTATATTCATTGCTATCCCACCAGACTTTTCCTCATTACCTTTCCAAGAAGTCTGGTACCAAGGTCCTCTACGAGTCACATATGTTAATTGCACATTATGACATAGATTTAATTCAACCTCAAGTTTTTTCTTTAATTGAATTACTTCAGGAATTAATCTCAGTTGAAAAATTGTATAAACATTCTTTTTAGCCTCCTGTTCAAGAGTTGCTAAAGCATCTAAGTTCCATGGATTAATTACAAGGGGCTTTTCGCAGATTGCATTGCTTCCAGCCCTTAATGCTAACCGAACATGTGCATCATGCAAATAGTTTGGGGAGCAAATACTAATATAATCAATCCCCTTATCTTGACGTTTTAACAGTTCAAGATAGCGATCAAAACGTTCAATTTCGGTAAAGAATTTACAATCAGGAAAAAATTTATCAAGCACTCCTGCAGAATCATGAGGATCTATTGCAGCTACAAGCTCATTACCTGTATCTTTAATTGCTTTCATATGACGAGGAGCAATGTATCCTGCAGCTCCTATCAATGCAAATCTCATATTTTTATTTCCTTTATTAATTGTTCTTTTGTTACCAATAAAAGTGGCTGCATATGAGGACCTGATGCTGCCCAAGGGATAATCTCATTTAACCAATGAACAATACCAAAATGATCTGCCCATTCTTTTAACCGCTTTAATTTTCTCACAACTTCATCAACAGAACGAGGAGTTACCCCTGTTATTTTACACAAACATCCTCGGTTGTTATCAATCCTTAAAAACTGCCATCCTCTACCAAACATTTGTTGGGTTAACCTATTTTGTTTCTTGCCAATAAATACTCTGATTAACTCAAAATCACAATGAAAAGGGCGTCTTGGATGGATATCACATCTTCCTGATTCTTTATCAAGAAATTTACAATGATGATCTTTATGATCTGTTTGTGCATCATGATAAAGTAATATTTTTCTATCATTAATAGAAACATAATGAGGAATTATTGTTGCTATATCTGGGCAAGGTTCTGAAGGAAGGTACTCAAGTGAAAATCGAGGGCAACATCCTCCACAATGAGAAGGGCAAGTATAATCTCTAAAAATAAGAGGTGAAACCTGAAGTGGTTTAGGAATAATTAATTTGCCTTCATAAGTAAACTCCTCTTTACAAATGGCAGCAAAATAGGAAAAAACAATCTTATCTGTGCTATTGATGTATCTTGGCATTCTGAGCCTCTTTTTTTCTGTATTTCCACACACACTTCATACAAGGAAGCCATTCATTAGTAGTAATATTTCTTCCTAACACTCCTCGCCCATAGCACTTTTTACAATGGGGATCTGCCATCTTTTTTAATTCAGCAAAAGCAGCACGAATTGAGTCGCTTTCTAAAATGTTATTTTGGTTCATTAATTCCTTTCTTTTTTATTTGTTCATGTAACCATCCTTTTATTTGCGTGACGGCTGCTTTTTGTCTTCCTTGTGATGAAAGACTGCCAGCTCTATTCACCCTATAATAATAAGTTATTTTGTCAATGTGTTTATACTTACAACCTGACAGGGCTAGTAGAAGAACCAACTGATAATCTGATGATCTATCAATTTCTGTGTTGAGCTGAATTCCAGATTCATAAACACTTTTTCGAAAAAACTTCTGATGAGAGGCCTTCCACCAATTGTTATACATCATTGCTTGCCAAAGAGTTTTTCCTTCAGGAAGAGGATGGCTCCACCCTTCCCCTCCATTACTCTTTTGAAACTTAGTCCACACAAACCCTACTTCAGGATCTTCGAAAGGGTGTATTCCTGTCTCAAGGGAATTCGGAAAAAGAAGATCGTCAGAATCTAGAATAGTAATAATAGGACCTTTAGCATTCTTGATGCCTATATGAGTAGCATAAGTAACACCTTTGTGCTCTGGAAGACAAATAAGACTGATGGGGTTAGTTGGAATCCATTGCTGGACTATTTGAGCAGTTTGATCAGTACTATGATCATCTATAACAAGAATGTCAAAATCTTTATGGGTCTGAGAAAGGGCAGATTGCAAACATGAAGTGATATATTTACTGGTATTAAATGCAGGGGTCAGTATTGTTGTGTGCATGCATTATATTACAAAGTTATAAAAGGAATCAAAAGTAATTAGGTGATTGGCATTACCCAATTATGTTGATTATCATCAAAGATACGAGCATAAGTAATATGAAGATCTCTATCATCTCCTCCACCTGAAGCTCTTAGTCTTAGAATCTGACCATATGTAGACTCAATTTCTTTAGTGATAAGTTCTCCTGCAGCAAGTGTAAATGCAGTATCTATGATGGACCAAGAGGTTCCTCCATCATTTGAATATTGCAGCTCCATTGCTAAATCACTGCCACTTGTCAGATTGTGCAAAAATACACTTCTGGCATAAGAATTGGCTTCCCTTATGGTTAAAACTGTTGCTAATGCTACAGGAACATCTAAAACATCGCTTGAAGTTATTATCATTTTTGAATTCTCCTTATATACTTTCAACTACCTCTTGCTCAACTAATCTATCAATGTTATCCATTATATCCCCACCATTGAGCAAACTAGTAATCACATCTTCACTAACATTTAACTTTGAAATTGATTCCCAAGCACAAGTGAATAACTCCCCTTCTTCTGTGCTAACATTTGCTAACTTGTGACTTAAATTAACATCAACAATCTCTACTTCACGAAGATCTTCTTTACCAAATTTAACCATTACAGATTCACCTGGTTTGAAAGGACATTTTATTCCAGCAGCTTTTTTTCTTCCTTTTAAATTTTTCTTTTTGCGATAGCTGCGTGAAGTTGGACCAGTACCATCAGGGACACCGGGAACTTTGCCTTCAGCAGGTGTAGATTGTGGTGAT
>Ga0307928_10004351_pt1 | contig 10756 bp, 8 predicted proteins | sample AceLakmetagen232_FD_201815 | JGI IMG/M metagenome (GOLD analysis project Ga0307928, IMG submission 201815) | Saline water microbial communities from Ace Lake, Antarctica - #232 | ecosystem: Environmental > Aquatic > Non-marine Saline and Alkaline > Saline | place: Antarctica: Ace Lake...
GTGTTTAATTTTAATACTTGCAAGATATTGTCTCAATCTAATCATTATTGTTAATGGATTGCCATTGGGGTGTTCTACGAACTCATTGGCGACACCTGCTTCGATTTCCTCATAAATCCTTTCCTCATCATCGGTCATCTCCAAGATAATTCGCTGATACATTTTATCTGGAAGGTCTTTGAGTGCATCTACCTTACGTTTCCTATGAGTAAAGGGTGCGATTTTATGGAATAGTTCTTCGAACTTCTGTTCTGCCGTATTTGTTCGATATCCCCAACCCTCATCATGGTCATATTCCATACCACAATAATATTTCTGGAAATACGTTTTGGTTTCGAAATCTAATGGTGAAATCTCATGCAAAACCGTGTATAGCTCATGTGCTCGGTTTGGAGCAGGTGTACCGGATAAGAAAATCTTACTAATCTTATCGCCTTTAAAAATATTCTTCTTAAATGTCCTAGTGAAGTTCTTATATGTGTTGCTTTTGGTATTTTTGAGTCGGTGGCAATTACTTACAAGAATACCATTAGCAAAAAAATTATGATTATTATCAACCTCTAAATCATAAACTCTTTTATTTTGAGAACCACCCGCTCCAAATCTTCGTCTATTTCTTGATTCCAGAATCTCAATACTTTCCACCCCAACAATCCCAATATTTCCGTTTTTCTCTTGTCTAAAAATTTCCATTTCTTCGTTTTGTGACTCATTCCGTCCACCTCTATCGACAATTTCAAACTCGGTATTCCAATGTCCACTTTGTAATGTGTTGGTGGAGACACAACCTCTACATTCATTTCTCTCAATGGTGTCAATATTGGTATTGCTAATTCCATTTTCATTTCTGTGATTCCTGAAATTGCCCGAAATAAAGCTATTTGTTGTTTTGTTAATTTTCCGTTTCCACCCCTTGCTAAAAATGTTTGTCCGATTTTCTTCGCTCTCATTTTCTCTATATTCTTTTGTTTGAACATCGGATTGTTTAATTTCATTCGTTCTGATATTTGTGTCCTTAATTCTGGTTTGTTTTTGTAAGTTTCTATCAATGCTTCTGAAATTTTCTTTGCACTTTCTTCCGTATATAAGACTTTCTTTATTTCTGGTTGTTCCATTCTCCATTTTGCTGAACAACTTGTTGAACAAAATTTTCGACCATGACGTTCTTTTGATTGGAATTTTTGTTGGCAAATCGGACATGTTTTCGATATTATAGGTGATAAATTTCCGTTTTGTCTTCTGGTTATCAATGCCTTTCGAACATTCTCTTCTGAGGTATGTTTTGCTGAACATTTTCTTGAACAAAAGATTTGTGAACTTCGTTTTTGTTTGAAGTTTTGTTTGCATTGTGGACATACCCTCACTTCGGTTGCTATCTTCGGACTTCTTGATTTTGTATTCATATACTTTTTCTCCAATTTTAAATGAATCAATTGATTTATATTTGTCATCATCAATTGAATAAAATTTATGGTCTGGTGTACATTCAATAATAGTACCATTCGAAAATCTTACTTTTATTGTTTTCTTACATCCATTATATAAATACCTGAGAATTGGTTTTGATTCAATTTTTTTTAACTTATGATTATAGGATAATATTTCAACATCTAAATTTTTGCTAACAATATCACCAATCTTTAATTCCCCTACATTTGTTAATATTTTTGTGTTATATGGAAAACATTCATCTGAGATAACTGCATCAATTCTATCCATCTCAAGTTTCCCCCATTTTATTGGGAATCTACCGCTTTTAATACTTGGGTTGAAAAACTCGTAATTAACAATCACATATTTTGCTTCTTCGATACCACAATCATTCTTCTTCCAGTTCACGATATGTGCTGTACTATCAGTAAACTTCTTGACCTCGTTATAGAAATTGAACTTCAATGAATTTGGTGTGACTACTAAAACCTTCTCGAAGCCATTCATTTCGACATAAAGTATTGAGCTTAAGCTCTTTCCAAGCCCCATTTCGTGTGAAATTAAGGTGTTGCGGGTGACGTTCATGAACATTGCAGCTACAATCTGGTGTGGATAGAGTTTAATTCCTTCTTTCAGTAACGCATGTAATCTCTCACTGTATTCGACATACTTTTCTTCGAGTTCTTCCTTATATTTAACCCAATGTTCTTTCTTAATATCGAGTTCTGCAATAAATTTTCGCTTCTCGGCTTCACTAATTTCGATTTTCTTTATTTGTTCGATAAAGATTTTACGACTATCTTCATTTCCGAAGTCGAAATGAATTTTCGTTGAGTCCCTATACCTTTTAATCAGTGCTAATAACGAAGACGTACTAACTTCCCAACATATCATACTAGGATTCCACTTACGGCTTTCATCCGGTAAGTTTTTTATTTTATTCACCAAACCTTCGTTATATTGAAAACGAATATAATAATATTGTCTTCTCCTAATTCTTTCACAACTAACAATAAATGGTTGCACCATAACAATTTAATATCTTGCAAAGATAATCAAAAAAAGGGGAAATACAATGATTATATGAATATTAAGGTCTTGGAACCACATAAAAAATTGGATTATTAGATATGTCTTGAGAACTAGTTGCTCCTGAGACATATGTTGTGGTTCCAACCGGAATAACATACCAAACCTGTCCATCGGTAATGTCTTGCTGATTTACTGTTGTTGCTGAGAAAACAGTCTGAGTACCAACAGGAATATTATAATATCTCACAAAGATAATGAAAAAAAAGAGAAATACAATGAATATTAAACTACTGTTGTTTTGGTAATTCCATCAGAAATTAGAATATTAATATAATTTTGAGTCGGTAATTTAATCTTACCACATCCTGCTTCTCCAAGGAAATCAATAACTAGTTCCCCTTGATACCTACCCGGTTTTCTAGTTTGTGATAATTTAAACCTATAAGTTAATGTATATTGAAGTTCATCAGGATATTCAGGTCTGTTATTATTAATAACTAGATTCGCAGGAGCATTAGCAATTCGATATCTACCTGTTTCGGCTTCAATCATGGAAAATGTTACTGCCACATTTTCCAACATATCGGGAGTGATATCGTATTGCTCCATCATGTGTTGCGACAACGGGTATTTCAGTTCAGGTAGTGTACTATCCTTCTTAATAAAAAAATCTTTTAATTTAAATGTGCTGTAATCCATTATCCTAAATCTTCGTCTTCGTCTGGCTCAAGTGCCATTAATTTTTCTCTATTGGCTTGCACGGCTTTGAGTCTGGTTTTAGCCATCGCACCTATTCCATCACCAATAAGTCCCATCATAAGTGCCTCGTAATTAGTAAACTCATGACCAACCATTTGATTATAAAATCTAAACATAATATATGTTGATAAGAGCGTGACAAGATATCTACGCCAGTTATCTTTAATCCAGAACTTCAATTTCCATTTTCTAGGGGTCTTAGTACCTAACTTATCACGTAATGTATTTTCATTTAGTCCATAAATTATATAACCTATGACTAAGAACCATGTAAATCCAAAAAGTTGAATCCATGAGTATGCACCGAATATGACTTCAAATATCTCGTTCATATTTCCCATGTTTATTAGTGACCATATTTTTATTTATTATAAATACTTTATTTTTATGTATGATAACCCAGCCCCAATGAATCACCCAATTTTTCAACTAAATAATGCATATCAATTTCATGGAATGCAACACTATTTGTATATGTATCACCACTATTACTTGGTTCTCTAAACACTCTACATATTAACATAGAAGACTCATTACCATTGGTTTTAGTTATACCTGTTGATGTATCAGACTTAAATGTTAGGGTCATTTGATGCGTATATCCAGTCCCTGAAGTGGTTTGTGTGATATATATTATGTTTGTTGTGGGAAATATTTCTCCGATATTCGACCAACTATATTCTAATCCCCACACAACATCTCCAATTAAATCATTAGTGGGACTCCAATGAACATGTGGGAATATTGTTGATTTTTTTTTCCACGTATGTGGCATTTGAACCGAAAAATATAATTCTTGGGTTGAACCAGTGGTAAAAAATTTAGTTAAAACACCCCTCGATGCGGGTGAACCGATTTTTCCTGTTATCCATACTGGATTATTTGTGGTTGTTCCAGAATTATTATTTAATCCATAATCATAAACATTAGAACCAATTCCTTCATCCAAATGATAACCACCCATTAAATCAGTGGTATCAATTCCATATGTTCCAATACCTGAATTATATGAATCCATAACCTCAGTAGGTGATAACGCATAACCCCAAAATCTAATTTCATCAATATCACAATCAGCCGTATTACTTCCAGCATTACCTGAACCAATAAATATGTTATTGGTTGAAGTACCGGGTGTGCCGAATGTCGGTCCGACAGTACCTGCGGAATTTCCATTAATATATATAGTTAAAACATCATTTCCCACACCACTATTAGTTAAAGTACAGGCAACATGATTCCAAGAATTAACATTTAATGATACCGATGCATCTAAATTCGCATAACCACTTACTTGCCACCTGATATAATTACCACCAATATAATTTATGTAAAACGAACCTAATTTTCGCATAAAATAACTTGACCAAACAACTGTTTCGGGTCTTGTTCTCACCCAAAATTCAATAGAATATTCGATGGCTGTTGAATAACTATCACCAAAATCTAGTGTCGCATCATGCGGTATTTCTAAATATTGATTTGAACCATTAAACGATAAGGCTGTTCCTGTTCCACCCGTGGGGTCATCATTTATGAAAATACCAGTCACAGGGGGGTTACTTCCAGCAACTTCGGTTGCTGTTACTGGAACCCTTAAATCATCATACACCGCATCCACCAATAAAAATTCTCCACTTGCAATGGTTAAACCACTATTAATTACTGTTTTCCCACTTGCTGTTGTTATTCCACTAATATTAGAATATGTGTTTCCAGTATAGGTATTAAAAAGTGTGGTCTCCACATAGTCACCACTAGTACCCCCTGTCGGACTATATATAGTTAATACCTTATCAGTAACATCGAGAATTGTACCACCACTTGCTGTTACACCAGTAATAAATTGTGCGTCAATATCGAGTTTAGTATCAGTTATACCACTAATATATATAATATCCGCATCATTGGCTTGAATACTTGCCGTATTTCCAGTTATTTGGGTTAAAGTGGTTCCCGTATATCCACTAAACACACTAACATCGACTTTTGTGTTTAAATCAGTTAGATACGCAAGTGTGCCGTCACCGTTTTGAATCGTTAGTGTTGGATATGTACCTGTAGTAATTCCAGAGGTCTGGAACATAACACCTTTGGTATTATCACCACTATCAAGTATTTGGAAATTATCTGACAAGAACGCATTAGGTGTATCACCAAGATATTTCCAAACCGCTCCAGTACTGTAATAGAGTCCAGCGGGTTTTCTAGTTAAAACAGTTGTTCCCTCACCATTTCGAGCTAAATAAATTTCACCAGAATATGATGCAGCACTTGGAAGGCTAGTAAAATTATTAACTTGTGGATAAGTACTTCCACTCGTTGGCGTACTTCCGCTTCCAGTAAAATCTCCACTGAATAAGTAGACACTGCCAGTTAATAAATCAATTGTAAATGTTGCCATTAATTACACTTTTAGATAAATACTAAAAGAATAGGGAATTTCTTCGGGTTATCTGAAATAAAAAAGTGGAATGTAATTCCCCAATCTATTTAATATTATTATGTTTTAAGATTGATAATCATATGTATCTCTATCATCCCAAATAAACTCGAAATTCTGATTTCCGTTTGGAAATTGGAAATTCCATACATTACTAAGAAAAAGTATCCTTTTAATTCTCCAATGTGGTGCTGACCTGACTGATGAGTTTTTTGAATAACCAACATAATTTTCTGTTGAACTAACTTCTTCAACAAACATTGAACTCTCAATATTATGGTCAAATACATTATCGTTTTTAAAATCTGATAAATCTTGACTATTTACTCCCATTTCTTAAATTTATTATAAATACTATTATATTGCGGTTCCACCACTAAAATGTAACCAATTACTACCATTACTCCATACCATCCATTTACAATCACTAACATATACATTTCCACCATCATGTGAACTTGCTGACGGAACAGATGCCCAAACATATGAACCGGGATAAAATACTGCATTGGCGCATACTTTTTGAAAAGTACTAACAGGAACTAAAACCGTACCACCAGTTACTTGCCATGATTCAATAGGACCACCTATAATACTCCAAGTATTTGCCGCTGTTTTCCAATACTGAACAAAACCATATTCTTGTGTTGTTGAAAGACTAAAACCAGAAACCGTTACAGTACCGTCTTCAGGAACAGCAGTTACTGAACCAATACCACCTTGTTGAACAGAAATAAGTGAACCAATTGGAAAATCAGTTGTACTGTCTTTTGGAACAGTAATTAATAATTCACTTCCTCTTGTTGCAATAATAACTTTACCTAACTCCTCTAAACTTAAAGTAAAATCAAGAATTTTTAATACTGGTACTGTGGCAACAACACTACGATAATCACTAAGCGAATTCAATCCAAAACCATCAGAATAATCATCAGCATATTGAATACCAGTCGTACCTGTGCGACTATCAGTTATAGTTAAGCTCGTTCCAGATATTATTGTGATATTGGTTAACCCAGTTAATTCACCACCAAGAACGACATCAGCACCACTTGTACTTAAACCATTAGTTGCTCCAGTAATTGTTCCACTACCACCACCACCAGTATTAGCAGAGAAATAGATGTTTTCATCATCACTTGTAATAACCATTGTGGTTCCAGTTACAGATAATTCTTTAAATCGTAAAATATTCCCCGAACTCTTACCAGCATAAACACCAACACCACCGATGCCAATATTATCACCTTCTGTAGTATTACCAACTAAATTTATATTTGACCTATTTCCCATTTTCTGTAACGTTTATCATAAATACCTTTTAATTTTCATCTTCTATCTTTAATGTTATAGTATAGTATAAGAAACAACTGTTCTCGCTGCTGGAAGTGTAATCATTGAAATAAAGCAAATTCCATTAGCATTATTCGCAGTTAACTTTAGTGCTATGTCAGCCCATACGGGTATAGCTAAAGAATCGTCTAAAAGAAAACCACGATCAGCTTTTATTCTTAAAGAATATATAACTGAAGTAGTCATTACCATTAAAAACTTAAGAGTTCTATTATAACTTATATCTACAATACCAATAGTGGCAGTATCCCTAAGAAGCCAAACACCCGCAGATGTACAAGATAAAGAATATAGAGCATTATTATTATCAGCAGCAAAAACCATATCTTCATCGTCTGTTTCTAAGTAAAATATATTATAACTCCCACCAACAATATGATAACTCACATAAGTAAGTGCCCCCGTACTAGCATTAATACTATAAGCATAAATTCTTCTTTCTCCAGAAATATAACAGTAAAAATAAAGCATACTATTCCCTTCGCTAATATTCATGGAATATATATCTAATCCTAAATCTAAAGAATTCGCATTTAAGCTAAGAACTCCAGCTTCAGAAATGTTTAGTATTTTTATTTCAGTATCCTGCCCCATCTCAGGCTTAATGTAAACAAAATTACCGTCTGAAAACACATCTGTTCCATAATTCCTAGGATATCCCGTTATTTCCTCATAATCTGTGAAAGAAAAGTTAGTACCATCAAAGGATAAACTATAAACCCTCAGTATACTACCATTTTCACAAGCAAATAATATTCTACTATCACTTAATACTTTAATTCCTGAAATTCCAAAATCTGTTGGTGCAGAAAATGCATTTATATAAGCAATAACTCCTGTACTGGAATCAATAGAAAAAGCACTAATCTGGCGGAGGAGAGGGGAAGCGTTGTTAATACCATAATAATAAGTTGCATCTGGACTAGAACTCATAACAACTTGATAAGCACCAAAAATGTCAGAAGAATCAGCATCTTTAAATGTAATGCTTTTTGCAGGACCATAACCATAAAAATCAGTTTGGTCTACTGGCAAAGCTCCAACATAAGATGCTGCAATTCCTTGTGCATCTGTCAAGGAAAAATCACCAGTTAAATTACCTTCACATTCCCACTCTATACTATGAGTGGTGCTAAAAAAACCACCCTTTAAATCTAATTCACCTGATGATACGAGTGTCATGTCAATTCGATTGTATTTGCTATTACTGCGTTAGCTTCATTACTAGCATTATTATGGCCAGCATTAGCCTCAGTCTTAATTATGTGAATGAGCATCCTTTTACAAAATACCTGTAGTGTTTCTGGATTATTAATGTTTTGGGGATTAGTCACGGGGTCTACTGAAAGTTCTGGATTGAAATCAGGATTATTAACCTGTAATTGATACCCAAAACGGATAGCAAATCCCTCTAAAATCCATTGTTCTTTATTTACTGGAATGTTAATTGTTATTGTTGCCATAATTATTTTTTTTAATTTTTAAAATTGTTTATTTCGCTTTCTAATTTTGTTACTCTCCTTTGCAGTTCTTCAATTTCTACATCCTTTTCACTCTTGAGTTCAGCTACTCCTTGAACTGCGATAGACGCAAGTCGCATATAGGAGATATCGTAAAATTCTTTTTCAGAGCCACTTACAATTTCAGGAAACACTTCTAACATTTCCTGTGCTATATGCCCAACTTCCCTTTCTGGATTAATCTCATCAGTTGGTTTATTACCTTCACCAATTACCCACCTATTATACAGGGATATTCCATGTTTAGACTTCGATAACCTAACTAAACCGTCAAGAACACCACTGTAATGATCTACATTCGTTTTAAGTCGGATATCTGATGTAGCAGTCCAATCCGCAGCTCGACCTTTATTAGCGGCTCCAGAAAGTTCTAAATTATATCCAGATGTTAATGTGGTTCCTCCAATCCTTAATGACTCCCCTATTCTTGTTGTCCCATCCACATCAAGTTTGTATGATGGACTAGCAAAACCAACACCAAGATCACCTGTTATAGTAGCTCCTGCTGATGTTGTTGATATATGAGTAGTTCCCGCCCAAGCTAAAGATGATGCACCATCAGGGTCACCTGATATTAAACTCACGACAGTACCAGATGAATTTTCTCCTTCTAATGCTAACCATCCACTATGTCGTTGATTTCTTATATAAAGATTAATGCCATTATGCCATATTCCACCATCATCAGATGTACCAAAATAACTTATAACATCATCGTTTTGATGTGTATTCCCACCCCAATATGAAGCAGCATTATGATAAGATGCTCCTGTAGCTCTAAAAGTCCCAGCTACATCAAGTTTGAAACTTGGCGTAGCATCTCCGATTCCAACATTACCACCACCATAAGCTAAAGCAACATCATCACTTACATAATGGTTAATAGACGCATATCCAGCATTACTATCCATAAATAGATATGATGAAGTTGACTTGATAGATGGTTGTCCACTGGCTCTTGTTAATTGTAATGCTGGTTCGCCTGTATTAGCAACTACGTGTAACCTAACATTTGGACTACTAATACCAATACCAAGACTACCACCAGTAAACACTATACCTGATTCTGCACAAACAGTTGTAGCATTTACATATGTTGTAAGACCACCAACAGTATTTCCATTCATTACAATTCCACCACCACTTGAAGGCGTTGACCAAGTACCATTACCACTGGCATCTGAAGTTAATACACATCCAGTTGCAGCACCTGTTGTTATTTTAATTGTATCTGTTTCTAATTCACCACCAATATTAACATTACCGTCCTTATCAACAAAGAATTTCTCTGTTCCAAGGTTTCTTACCGTAAGTAATTTGGCTCCTGCTGTAGTAAGATTTACAGAAGTGTCTAACTTATATACTTCAGTGGATGCACTATCACTAGCAGAGGGGTCTAAATCCATTCGCTGAACACCGGAAACATATGTTTGAATCCTATTATAGACATAAGAGGCATGATTATCAGTACTAGTAATATCTTGATAAGCCCCGAATCCAACATTTGTATTTACAATACCTGTACGGCCAACATAAAATTGTTCAGTCCCTTGATTTCTAAGAGATAATAACTTCGCCCCGGTTGTTGATAAATTATTGTGGGTATCAAAGAAATAAGCAACAGCAGTAGCCCCATCCGTTACTGATGGTACAAAATTATATCGTGTTACTAAATCATATTTAGCATTTAATGTTGCATCATTACTAAAAGATACATACGAATCTGTTGTTCCTACCCCAAAATTTCTTGAATTTAAAGTTCCTGAAAATGTCAAGTACCCTGATCCAATAGTAGGTCGTGTTGAAGAACTTGATAATTTACCATCACTGTTTGTAGTATAAGGGGCATACCAACTATTTGCAGCATCCCATTCTAATATATTATCAGTTGGGGTAACCCCCCCTGTGCTTCCTGTTTCCCATGAAGCATTACCACTGGCATCTGAAGTTAATACATTACCAGCAGTTGCACCACTTGTCATTTGGAAATTAGTAGTGATTAATTTATTATCAATACAAACTATCTTATTATCAAATTCACCGTAAATTAAAGTACATCCAGTATTAGTTGCAATATATAGTTTATTTGAACCAGTTTCATTATAACCAGCACATATACCAAGAAAAACATTACAATTTCCTGTTTGATTTAAATGACCTACATGATAACCCAATCCAACATTTCCAATACCAGTTGTTAAAGATTGCATTGAATAAG
>Ga0307928_10004352_pt1 | contig 10756 bp, 11 predicted proteins | sample AceLakmetagen232_FD_201815 | JGI IMG/M metagenome (GOLD analysis project Ga0307928, IMG submission 201815) | Saline water microbial communities from Ace Lake, Antarctica - #232 | ecosystem: Environmental > Aquatic > Non-marine Saline and Alkaline > Saline | place: Antarctica: Ace Lake...
ACCAGCCTTTCCAGTTGGCTAGGTCTATTTCCGTGTGTTCTAGCCACCCCTTATGTCTATCCCGATCTGCCCTAATCTCGCTACACGGATCTTCCTTAACTTTATGCCACCATTTGGGCCAAGTGTCGCCAGGGCACGCTGTATTACACATAACTTCTTTCTAAGACAACTTGACTTATAAATCTTAGTGTTCTATAATTAAGATCATGAGAAATAAAAGGAAAATATCGAATCGACAGGTTATCCGAATTGAAAAGGTCCTTTGGTATAACTACTCCCACGGGGTCAAGAGAGCTAAACAAGGATTTAAGAAAGTCTATTGGCTTAGATGTCTTAATTGCGGAAAGGAGTTTAGCATTCCAGCCAAAAGATATAATCAAGGAGTTGGCAAATACTGTAGTACTGCCTGTGCGAGAAAAGATTGGACTGGGGAGAACAACCCTAACTGGAAGGGCGGGCTGACCGCGGACAGGAACGCTCTCACCCACTATCAGAGGAAAAAACTTCTTGGCGAGAGAGGATATGTTTGCGAAAACTGCGGTTTCAATAAACATAAAGAGTGTATTGAGGTTCATCATATGACTCCCGAACGGCTGGTAGTCCTTTGTGCCAATTGTCATAGGTATTTTCATATTGTCGGTAAACTTCCTTAGCATAGCTCGTTATGTCTTTTTACCTCTTCCCAACTAATATTGAACCGTTTATCTACCTCAACTATTTCTTTATTCAAAAGATATACGGATCTGAGGCACTCTTTTGTTGGCTCGCTATCCATAAAGGTCCCAATCATACAAATACCTATATATTTGTGGTTGAGGTTGGCAACATGAGCCCTTTGGGTTCTAATATCTCCGACATAGTAAACTGTTCCATCCGGCCCAACTAGAAAGTGGTAGCCAATTCCGCCCCATTCCCTAATATTAATATGATAAAGTGCGATTGAATTTGGACTTTGCGTTTCCGGACCCGCCGTGTGGTGAACCGCAACCCCAGTAAAATCAGTCGTCTCTTGAACCCGATACCAAGTTTCACTATTACCAGGGATCGAGATTCTTAAATCTTGCCACTTTCCTTCATCCTTTAACTTGGGAACATAGAACGGGGTCCAAGATTTATAGACCTTTTCCTTCTCTGTGCTTAGAGGCTTGCTACTTGGCTGACGCGCAGAACAAGCAATACAGAGAGGTTTTTGACCTTTGTAGCCCTCAAACTCCTTGCCGCAGCGGCTACACTCAACAGTTACAACGGCGTTGAAGGTTTCTGACATAGTTACTCGATTTAACGAGAGTCTTTGCCTTTTTTAGTATCCTTTATCGGGCTCTTAAGCTCTTCTAGCTCCTTATTATTTGGGGCTAGCGATGCTCTTATAAACATAACTCCAGCGTAAGATAGTGCTACTCTTGAAGCCACAAGCAATCTTGCTAAAGTATCGCTTGGGAATAAGCTAGTTAATCCTGTAAACAGACCTACAACCGCCCCCGTTCCCGCAGTAACTGCTATCCACCCAATAATCGGCGCGCGCTTCATCTCGTTATAAGCCTTGTAATATAGACAAGCAATAATTGTTAAAATTGCACACTGGGTTAGCGCCGAAATAGCTACGATTTTGATTAACGTCTCGTTTATCATCTTAGGGCAGTAAGGTCGCTGCTTCCTTTACTCCAGCAACCAGTGCTAGTAGTACAAAGGCAACAAGTACTAGGTACCAGTATTTCGACGTTAATTCCTGCAACTTGTCTAGGATTGTCTTATGCTCCTGGGTCGATTTCTCTTGGTGCAGGATATTACTATCGTTCAAGATCTTTAAGTTTTCCTCCATCTTACCCATAGTCTTGGAGATTGCTTCTGTAGCACTCGCAATTTGTTCGTAGGGTTTACTTGACACTCTTCTTCACCTCCTTGGGTTACTTCACTAATCTCTGTAATAGTACAATATTAGCGTTGGTTCCAATTATCTTGTTGATGATTTCCGCTTTTTCCTTTTCCAGTGTCTGGATTTGAGTAGCAATTTCCGATAATCGAGTTTGTAACTCACCTAAGCCACTTTTATATTGCTGAAGTTCTTTTTCTGGGTTTAACACAGTTTTATGTTAACACGTCTCTTCGATAGCTTCAAACCGGGGCTGCTTACAATTAATAAACTTTCCCCACAATCAGCACTACATAATAATAGTTATCGCTGTCCTCCTTTATTTTCACGCAACCTATGTTGTACGGGCCTTCTAGGAGCTTTTTATGCTCCGGACTTTTTACCCAAAGGTTAGGTAATGACCGTATTGAAAATACATGAGCAAGGTTTTCACCTAGTATATCGCACAAAGGACAGTATGTAGTAAAAGTACGCTGGTGAAACACGCTATGTACTCCTTCATGCGATAGAGGCAGGGTAACTTCTTGAGCACGAGCGACCGCTAATTTACAAAGTGACTCGTTTCTATGTAACGATGGGCCTCCCATACTATTTCTATAATCGTTTATCCTTCGCCAGAGGGCTTCTTCGGAGCAGCCCACGCCGCATTGGTTTTCAAGTTTAGCTGTAGTGTACAAAGCGGGTGCGGCTGGTGGGTAAATCTGCTTTTGCTGGGAAACCTCTCTTAATTCATGCCTATTATCTTTTCTCGCTATCGACCGCCCCAGGAAAAGTAGTCCTATTAGAGAAAGAGCTATAAGTATTTTTATTTGATTTTATCACATCAAAGCCAACCACATTTCCATCGTTGTTAAGCCTAACTTTGTGCCTTAGTATCTTTTTCTTGCCTTTCTCGAAGTCCATAACATCTTCCCTTAACGACTTTTTTGGTAACATCTCGTTTCCACTTTCCGCTATCTCAAAAGGAACAACAAATTTGGTGACTTCTTTTGGGTTGCCGATGTAAAAATTCTCTAACACATCTCTAGTGTGTATCCTCCCAGCAACCGTTCCAATAACCTGTTTCGATTTTTTGTCATAGAAAATAATCATAATTACTTTAGCTAGCTGCCATCTCATTCCTAAAGATAGTATATTTGTATTCTAAAGTACAACTTCCCCACCCAGTATCCCACTCGATATAAAGGAAATCATTGTCCGCATAAGCAACTATTTCCTTGGTAGGTTCCGCGTGTGGGTAATAAGGAAGCCAGGAGTATTCCCCAGACCCGTCAACGTGCTCTCCGTGACAAAAAAATACAGGAACATATTCCAGCCCGTGATGGATTAGAACCAGCTTGCCCCCGTCAGGATCTACATTCCCGCTTCCGGCAGCAAACACTTTAAGTGTAGTATACTTGGATGTAAACGCCAAGTTAACATCTGCTGCTGTTTTCACGTCATATCCTCGTTTTGAGACCTTGAATCCATAATCCATCGTTACATCTGGTCTACCATAATATAATAGTAAACATCGTATGTACTGCCAGGTGTCCCTGCAGTATTTTGGAGATAAAGTTTATTACTATCAACCCATCCAATTACATCAGTAATATCAGAGTCACTCAAAACTAGATACATTGGGTCATTGGGATAGGGAGACTGTTGTGCGTAAGCAAGAAATTGAGGAGCATACCCTAGATTGTGAGTAATTTCTCTAATATTATTAGAATAAAGATAAGTACTCCCACTGAATTTAACCTTTAACAAGTTTTCGGCACTACTAAAAATTAAATCCTTCTCACTTGCTGTTTTTACATCGTGCCCTTGTTTTGAGATCTTGAATCCATAGTCTACCATTATTGTGCGGGTTCAACAAAGATAATATAAAACACAGTAATATCCGTAATAGGCGGCGATGCGGGAGCTAGGTGAAAGCTGAAAGTCAAGTTTGTAGCATCAACTTTTACATTAAAAAAACACTCTGTGTACGGAGCCCCAACATCCGCACCTATATCTGTATTTGGAGGATACCAATAAGAGGAATCCGCACGTTTTGCAAAGGCTAGAAAAGCCGGAATGTAGTCTTTCCCATGTGCCGCAGTATAGTTTTCTACACCGCCCCCGCTACCTCCGGTTTCATAGGTTACGCTACCAGTGCCAGCTATTTTTAATCCGAAAAGTGCAGAGCTGAATATTAAGTCTTTTTCAGCAGCCGTTTTTACATCATATCCTGGCTTTGAAACCTTGAATCCGTAATCGAGATCTATTTTGTAAATATAAGCACTTGCCGAAATCGCACTGGCTAATTCCGCCCTAATATTGGCTTTTGCGAGAATAGTTACAAGGGCAGATACAAGGCTTGCCTTAGCTTGGACTGTTCTTACTGTAGGTACATTAACATGGGCTTTAGCGGCTATAACCCGAGTAAACTCTCTTTTAATTGCGGCCTCGGCACTAATAGTTCTATCGCCCGCTCTTCTTACCCCTCCTTTAGCTGTGACTGTTCTTTCAACTAATCCTCTAATGTTCGCTTTAGCTGTAACAGCTTTAGCAAAAGATTCTTTGACCCTACCTTTAGCTTGTACAGTTTGGGAGGTTGGTTCTGTGTAATAGACCCGGATCTGTATGTGGTCTAGGGACATAGTTTGGTCGCTGCCCCAAGCTTCGGAAAAGCTAATGTAAAGATGAAAATTATCGTTAGAGAAATCGTTAGCTACCCAATCCTTCCCCCAAGTGTTGCTAGAAGAGCCTACAGTTGTTGTCCCCTCGGTTGTCTTGGCATTTACAACCTTCGTACTAGAATATGCGGCCTGCGAGGTGCAATAGAGCTTGGCGTAGATGATGGTACTTGGTGCGCCCGCCGTCACTTCATGCTCAACCAAAACCTCAATCCCGTTTATTACGCCCCCAGGAATACTAATGCCGAAATTCTCATAAGTCTGCGCTTTAGTGCTTGAATTACAGGTTGCTGTGGCGTACTCGTCATTACTAGAATAAGCCCTCTCTGGGTTAGTCCACTCGTTGTTTGTACCTCCTGTTGCTGATGGTGACCTGAGTCCAGTATCTGCCGCGATAATTAGAGGAAAAGGATACTCCAATCCCATCTTTGCCATCTCTAGGACAGCGGGGTAAAACTCAAGAAGCTTGAGGGTTTTCTTGATTACAACGCCGCCGGGGGAGCCCTGAGCACAGATAATAGGAGACCCCGTTTTTTTGGAGACTTCGCCAGTAAGATAGTGAATCGAGCCCGCGGCTATCTTGATAACCCTTTTATTTTTGGGAACTCCGAAAATATTCCGTCCGTAGGGGGTGTTAGCAAATCCAAGTAGCTTTTCGTATTTCATATTGTTTACTTTTAGAACCCACCACTATCAAATCCTATAAGTATTCTATCGTTACTTCCGTCGTTTACCAATATCCGTTTATTGGCTCCATCTAATACTACATTGGCTACTCCTAGATTTATTCCAGCACTGATAGTTCCACCAACAATATTGTCACCTCGGATAGTGTTTCCAGTTTGGTTAACAACCGCTACTAATGCTTTTCCTGATGCTTGGTTTTCAGCAATTGCCACCAATCTGACAGTGTTTCCTACCACGGCAGCGGCTATGGTTGTCGTAACTAGTGTTGATGTGCCATTATAATAGATATAAGTTTTGGCAGCCATATTCCCTGTTGTTCCTGCCCCGGTGTCTACACTATTTCCATCTCCAAAGTAGATTGTTCCCTCTCCCCAAGTAACAGTATCCGCATCAGAGGCGGTAAAGTTGATGTTATGTGCCCAAGATTGTGCTCCTACTACTAGGCCTTTGGCTTGGACAACTCCTCCGGTAATTACCGTATTCCCATAAGCATCGTAAACAATTAGTTTCCCATTGTGAATAATTATTTCAACAGGCTGTCCTGGGTATCCTATTTCCAGTATCTCAACTGGTTGAAAGAAGGGAGCTATTTTTGAACCCGATGGTTTATGTACAGTTACACTCATGATATTTCGCCTTTCGCAGTTACTGTTTTATAGTGTCTACCGATATCGGCTTTAGCGGCTACTGTCCTATTGATGGTACCCTTTATATTCCCTATCGCTCTAATTGTTTGAATAGTTGCGGGTACGGGCGGATTGACTAACTTGAAAGTCTCCAAAAATCCCCTCTCACTCAATTCCCAATTTATATCTTCAATCATATAATCCTTACTGTCGTCATCTGTTATTTCGACAGTAACGACATCGCCGCAGATAAGATTAGGCAGCCCTATCAACTGAGTTCCGACCTTATTTTTAGCTTCCCAGGCTCTTCTTATTATTGCGCTCGCGATCTCTTTAGCAGCGCTTTCCGTGGTTATAAAATCGTTCTCTACTTCAATCTCCCTTTCTCCATATAAGGAGATACTAGTTTCGTGCTTCTCAACAATCTTAATCCAAGTCCAAACCTTTAGGGGATTGGCTCGGATTTGAAACCTTGTTAGATAAATATCATCGTTGCTATGGTTTTCAACTGTAATGTAACAAGCATCTGCGTAGGCAGTGAAGCCGATTTTTATATCGCTAGTTCGATCTGTTCCACTACCATCTACCAGCGTGTTAGCGGTGTAGTCCGTATCAGCAACAGGGGTTATCCATCCGGTGCACGGATCTTCTATCTCTAAATAAGCAACCTGCTGATCGTGATTAGGAATCCAAACTAAGGTGTCGGTATAGGGGTTAAGCGCAGGCACATTTCCGTTTGTCCACACCACCTGAACCCCAGAAGATGCCCTAGGCTTAGCCTTTACAACCGCACTGTTTTTAATATCCGAATCTCTTACCGACAGGTCAAGGTTGGTTAGAACATCATCAATTGTTAAAGTTACTTTTGATGCCTGTTTGTCAAGGTGTGTCCTGTTCCAAAAGATAAACTTCCCTAGTCGGTCAAAAAACGCTATTCCCCGCTCGGCAACGCATAGCTTGCTGATTGCAGGCAGGATTTTCATATCCTTAAACCACGCGGCTGCTATAACATTATCGCCCTGATCCAGTTCGTAATTAGCGATTCCCTCTTCTTGCAACAGTGGGAGAATTAGCTCATCAGTTCTCTTATCTTCGTATAAGGCCCTTGGACAATCCTTATCTATTAAGAGGCTTGTATTATCGATGCAATTGATGTTAACGACCCCACCCCCCCTGTCGGGACTAATGCTCTTTATTCTTCCAGTAAACATGCGGTAATATGACCCCTCGATAGTCACTCCAACCCTAACTTCTATGTTTGTATTGAGATAAGCGTAAATCGGGGAGCTCGTATTTTCTGGCGAAAATCTGCCTGTGGTGTTATCTAATTCGAAATCAACCTCGGAGGCAACAAATTCCTTGGTTACACTGTTCACCCTTTCGTGTCCTTGGGCGTTCAAGAAATAGTCCGTTTCCTCTGTCCAGATGTTCCCATCCCACTTAATTTCTAACTTTGCTGCTACCTCTCTTATCGTTTGCGTTAACGAGCTTGGAGTGGCCCCATAGATGATTGAAGCTTTTGAGGTGGCCGTTTTTGTTGGCATGGTTATATCCTGGAGGATACTTCCGTCAGAGTAAGTGTAACCCCAGACCAATAATTAGTTGCTCCAGTCCCATATACTAGCTTTCTGTCAGAAAGCTCTACCAACACAGTAACTCCAGCAGTGCTTTGCGGCCACTTCCCATAAGTAAAGGTTAGTTCCACTAGTTCCTCCACTTTATCCTCGAGGGCATCATAAGTATCCACACTCATAACCTCGTAAACTAAGACATACTGATACTTTCTGGCCATCACCTCTTGCCTAGTTTTTCCGCCAAGTGTTGTATGTTTTGCTTGAATCCAGACAGGAGCAACTTTAGTTCCCCTGCTTGGGTGAGGTAATGTTACTGTTCCTGCTATTGATGCTAGTGTGGGCTTTGCTAGTGCCATAATTTAACCTCCTCTACGATATTGTTCTTTCCTCCTCGGTATCTTGGTACTCTTTCAAAAGTCTGACGAAGCCTCTGATTTCTCCCTGACTTGCTATCATCATACCTGGTTCTATGTGGTAATGCTTCTCAACAGTTGTTGTCCCGCCGCCTACAGGAGCTTCTGCTGCGATTCCCCCTACGCGCGAGGCAGCCGCTACTCCAGACCCAGCCATGGGAACCCCAGCTAGAACTGATGCAGCATCGTCAATTGCCCTTCCAACCATCGGCAATCCTCCCCTAATTCCCTTGGCTAGCTCATCCATAAAGTGCGGCATCCAAGTATCCGCATCCTTTAAAGGCCCCTTTTCTGGAACACTAAATCCCAATACATCTTTTATCCACTCCAGCATATCTTCAAACCAGCCCTTTAGATCGTCCCAGCGGGTTTCTAGGCCCCTTCTAAATTCATCTATTAGGTGCCTTCCCCACCACCAAGCGTCTTTAGCAAACTGTAGTATTCTCTCTTTGAACTTATTACCAACGTTGTTTGCAGCTTCCCACATACTTTCAATTTGACTGCCAATACCTCCTACGAGGGCTTTCCCCAAATCCTTTCCGATAGTCCACAACTCTTCTTTTTTCTCCGAAATTGGGTCTATGATAGTTTCTTCAATATAGGTTCCCCAAGAAGCAAACTTCTTTTTAATATCTGACCAGAGTTGATCCCTAAAGACTTGTACTGTTGTTCTTCCTGATGCTTTTGCTTCCTCGTTAATACTGTCCCATGTTCCTTTCCCCCACAGAGCATCTATCCATATTTTATCAATCTTACCTCCGATGCTCGTAATCTGATCCCAAACAGCTCCCCGAAAGACTTCCGTCGTTGTTTTTCCTGTCTTTTTGGCCTCTTCGTTAATTAGCGCCCACGATCCTTCTCCCCACAAAGCGTCTATCCACAATCTGTCTAGTTCATTACCTGCTGACAAAACGGCGCTGTGGAGAACCTCTACAGTTGTTTTCCCTGTTTTTTTGGCCTCTTCGTTAATTAAGTCCCACGACCCCGCTCCCCACAATACATCAATCCATAACCTGTCCAGTTTATTGTAAAACTCGTTTATTGCTGCCATAGTTGCTTCAAAAAGAATTCTTGGGATACTTTTTCCAGTTTTCTCTGCCTCCTCTTTTAGCGCAGCCCACAATTCTTTGTAGAATCCTATTATCCCACCCTCCTGCTCAACCCCGAAACCACCAATCCCAGCAATCTCGCCAAACCCCTCCCCCATTTCCCCTATTTGACGATTTATCTCATCATAGTATTCCTGCATCTTCTTAGAAATTTCGGGCAACGGCCCTAGCTCCGCGTCAGCAATAGCGTCGTAAGCATCTTGCGCAGCGTCAATTCTATCTTGAATAATTGACACCTCTTCATCGTACATAGCGGAAATAACATCCTTTTCTTTCCTTAACAGGGAAATCTTCTCGTTTTCTATCTCTGTAAGCTTGCTAAGGGCATCCTGTCTAACTTTTAACTCGTCCTCTATTATGTCAATCTCTTTTCTAACTATCCTCTCTCTCTCCGCTAGAGCGTTTCTAAGGTCATCTACGAAATCTTGTTGTGTATCGATAACATCTTGTTGGGCATCTATTTCCTCGTCCCACTGGTCTTCGATTATCATTAATTCCTCTTGTGACAATTGCACGCGGGCGGTCCAGAGATCAACCTCCTCTTGAGCCCTTCTGTAGTCCGCATCGAACTCATCTTTTCCAAGAATTTTTAGCTTCTTGAGGCGGTTTAACGCTGCCTCAAGGTTCATTTGGGCATAATCAACCCGCCCCTCTGCAACATCTAGCTCCTTCTTCTGTGCTTTTTTAAGCTTCTTTAACTCGTCTTTTGCAGCATCCAAAAGCTCTGATACTACAGCGATTTCCTCCTGTTTTAGTAGTTTCTCATCCTCCCAGGCCTCCTTGCGCAGATAAAGGATCTCCTGCTGGCTCTCCACGGCATCTTTAAACCCTTTAAGCTCTGCGTCTCTTATCTCCTCGCGCTGCTCTATAGATTCTTCAATAGCGTCAATTTCCTTATCACGCGCCTTTCTTTTATCCCTCAAATCTTTGCGAAGGGCCTTCATTTCCTTCTTTGATGCCGCCTCATCTGCCTTTATGTTGGCTTCGCTTATTTCTTCATCTCCTGCTCCTGCTACTGCTCCTGGTAATTCGGGCATCCCTGGAAATTCTGGAAGTTTGATTTCAGGCAATTTTGGAGTTTTAATCTTAATTCCAAGCACCTTTCCTAGCAGGTAAAGAGCCCCAACAACAGCTCCGATTACCAAGGCAAATTTAAAAAATAAGAGCGAGGCAGCTTTTAGTCCTGTAAAAAATTTTAGTTGGGCGGCGCTGGCAATAGTTGTTGTCGCAGCGTACATACTCATACCTTCAGAAGCCTTCCTAGTCACCATTACCATTTTCCCAAGTTCCGCTACTCCTTTCGCAGAAAAGCTTGTAAATGTAATGAGCCCAGAGAGAGGGCTAAGGAATAAAGTATTAAGAAGTAGTGCTAAAGGCCCAATAATTGCTAATAACCCACTGAATAAGACAACGGCTGTTTTAATTTGTGGATCAAGCTTCGTCCACCACCCCACAACCCGTCTTAGCCCCTCTGTAAACACCTTTAGGAAGTAATTAACATAAGGAGCAAGGTCTTTACCTAAACTCCACGCTAGCGCCTCTACAGTGTTCTTAAACACTGTCATAGTTCCTTCTAGCGAGTTGGCTTGTAGCGCAAACTCTGCTGCAAGGAGAGCCCCACTTTCCATCTCTCTGTTGGCTCTTGCTTGCGCATCAAGGAAAAGGCCTGCGTTTTTAACCAAGACCTCCATCGCTTTCCGGCCATCTTCTCCGAATCGTTCAAAGAGGGAACTAGCCAGCTCTCCCTTTGACCCCACCTCCCCGAATTTGAGCACGAGTTCTGTAAGAACCGCCCCAATATCGGTATCAATCATCTT
>Ga0307928_10004353_pt1 | contig 10755 bp, 25 predicted proteins | sample AceLakmetagen232_FD_201815 | JGI IMG/M metagenome (GOLD analysis project Ga0307928, IMG submission 201815) | Saline water microbial communities from Ace Lake, Antarctica - #232 | ecosystem: Environmental > Aquatic > Non-marine Saline and Alkaline > Saline | place: Antarctica: Ace Lake...
CCGCATAACGCAAATCCGCAGGACTCAAATCCGCATAACTCAAATTCGCAGAACGCAAATCCGCAGAACGCAAATCCGCAGAACTCAAATCCGCATAACTCAAATCCGCAGAACGCAAATTCGCAGAACTCAAATTCGCATAACGCAAATTCGCAGAACTCAAATCCGCATAACTCAAATTCGCATAACGCAAATTCGCAGAACGCAAATCCGCATAACGCAAATTCGCATAACTCAAATCCGCACGATAAAAACTTTTATCCGAATTTTTTAATATACTATCTCTTACATCTTCATATTTCCCACATACTATTATATCATTATTGTCCCATCTTTTAATCTCTATTTGTTTCATTTCTTATCTCCTTTTTCTACGATAAATTAAAATGCCTGCAATTAAACATACTCCATATCCTAGACATGCCAATTCAAGCGGCATTGTTCTAATAATATCAATCATTTTTTCTCCTTTTTAGGTTTTTGTTTATTCCACTGCCACAAAACACCTACTACACTGGCTAATCCTATACATAATATTATTAGTCCCATCTATCTATCTCCTATGTGTTTTTCTTTTATTTCTCTCATGTAAAATGTTAACAGTTTAGTATCTGTATCAATATCCATAATAAGCTTTTCTATTTCTTTTTTAAATTCTTCCTCTCCGAAATCTACCGTTTCTACTGTAAATTCAACCTTTACTTTCATAATTATCTCCCCGCCATTGGAAAGTATGCTAAAAATGCCCTTGCAATGCGTACCTTATACACTATCATCACGATATTGTAGGCTATCCATGTCAATATGCCTAAGTCAATGAGTTTTTGCATTTTTGATGCCTTATTGCGCTTGTCTTTGTGTAGTGATTTGAATTTATTGAATAGCATTGTGTCTGTTATAGTCATTTTATTTTCTCCAGCATGGACTTCAGCTGCCTAATTCTTCCTGTGCGCACCTTGACTTTTTGCTTTCTATATCTAGTTAAAGTTGCTGTGCATATATCAAGCTCTGATGCTATCTTCTCTGGTCTTATATCAAGGGCCATTAGCTCCTCAATTAGCCTTGCGACTTCTTCTCTTTTTGGTTTCATTATTTATTTCTCCTTATAGAAAATAGATATTATATACCATCCTTGGTCAGTACACATCATTGTTTTAATTATATCAATGTCCGTAATAAAATTATTTATTTCCAATTTGTTAAAATTTCTATTTTTAAATCCTGATAAAATTTATCGTTTACTCCCCATTCTTTACAGCTCTTAATTTCCATATTACAATCCGCTACTGTGGCAGGTTCAAAACAATAAGGTTTTCCGCTTCTGTATGGATATATTGTAAAACAGCCATCATCTTCATAGTTTATACAATGTTTACATCGGTTATCCCACTTACAAGTTATCTCATCAAAATCTACTCCAACATTATCAGCGTTATTATTTATATCTTTTATCCGTTCAAGTTTAATGGTCTTTTCTGTTAATGTTTTTATCCGCCAAAACGAACCATTATTCTCTTCGGAATAATATATATTTCGCTTATCTATACTCTTCATCTTTACATTTCCTGCTTTTCTAAATATTCTGCTGCTGCTTTTAATTTCAAATTTAATTCTTTAGCCTGTCTTTTTATAGCGGAAATATTAAGATATTTTCTTTTAGTATTTTTTACAAGTTCTGCCAATTTATGTAATTCTTTACTAGCTTCTGCAAGTTCAGTTGAAACTTTAATATATTCTCTATCCATCTTGCGTCCTCCTTTGTTATTTAATTTAATCATGCCTCATTATAACAAACGTTAAACATCTGTCAAGTCTTTTATAATATATTTATAAGTTACGATATAATAAACAGGTATGCTACGAGGCAATAAAAATAAATATAAAATAAATAAATAAATTATCTTGTCAAGTCGTGCTTTGTCAAAAAATCAGTGTAAGTCATTGGGAGAGAACAAAACCAGCCCTAAAAAAACATCAAAAACGAACTATTCAGAAAAGCTGAACAGTTCACTATATATAGTGGTATTAAAAATAAATAACACAATTCTCTTGACAATATAATAGTACTGTGCTAATTTAATATTTATGCCTAGTGAACTGATAGTTAATGAGCAATATAATTATCTACTGGAGCAAATAAAGGCAACTATCATTGAGGCGGTGCATAATAGCCGTTGGTCATTGATTGAAGGCTATCACAACGTTGGCAAGTTAATCAGAGAAGAAGCAAATCCGCAGGAAAACACTACAAAGTTACTGTCAGACGTGGCAGTGAAAACAGGCATATCAGAGAGAACATTATGGAGAGCATTAGCTTGCTATGATAAATACCCCAAACTTGACACAATCCCTGAAGGGAAAAATATATCATGGAACAAATTAATAACTAAATATTTACCACATAAAGGCAGTGAGCCTAAACATAAAGAGCTAATATGCCCGCATTGCGGGAAAGATTTCTATGAATAAAGCATATAAGAACCGCCAACAAATAAAACAAATACTGAATCACACCTTATCAAACGCAGAGCTATATATAATAAGTCAATCAGATGACTTAGTAGAGACAGCAAAGCAACTAGGGAAAAGCTATCAGACTATATATGCTTCAAAAAAAAGACTAACGGAAATTATCAAGAGATATTATGAGTGAATTTGATTTTTGCAAGTCAGCAATAATGCGAGCGATTAAGGGCAATAATCAGAAATGGTTTGCAGGTAATAATGCCCCATTAAGTTATAGCTTAGTACATAGTATATTGACTTGGCTACCACAAGACGGAAGACGGGCATATAAGAACCGCCAACAAATAAAACAAATACTGAATCACACCTTATCAAACGCAGAGCTATATATAATAAGCCAATCAGACAACATAACAGAGACAGCCAAGCAGTTAAACAAGCCCTATATAACAATCAATCATGCTAAGAAGAGATTGCAGGAGATATTATGACCAGACCAAGACTAACTATGGCTAAGAAGAAGCAAATTGCCACTAAGTTATTAGCACAAACACATAAACAGAACACTTTAGCAGTAGCTAAGGAAACAGGGGTATCAAACAGAACGGTTATGAGGGTCAGGTCGTTAATACAAGCAGGAGAGAGCTTGACTGTTGAAGAGATAGCAAACAATCCTGACATGAAGAAGATATACAGCAAAGAACTAGCCGTATATATAGACACAATGAGAAAGAAAGTAGCAAACATCACATTACAAAACTCAGTTAAGTTTTTACAAGAAGCAAGCGACCCTGAGAAGATTAAGAAAATGAGTGCAGCACAAGCACAACTTAGCGGCAAGATAGCATTAGACACAGCATTGCTAGCCACGGGACAAATGCCTCAAGGAGATGCTCCAAGTGTGAAGATATATTTACCTGAAGCAAGTAAAGAAGGCTGGAAAATCGTCAAAGAAACAACAGCCAAAGGCAATAGATGAAAAGAAAGATTGAAGAAGGGGTGATGATTGTAAAGGACGGGAAAGGCTGGGGATGTGTAAGGAGTGATGGTCATACATCTAGCCTTGGATGGGTATTAATGGTTGATGCAGGTATTCATAATCCTAAATATCTTAAAAAGCCAATGGATGCGATACATGAAGGAAGTCATTCTCCGCAAGTAGTTAAAGAAGTTAGGCAAAGCAAGCTAGTATCTGTAAGGAAAATCACAACAGTAGAAATATTAGATGAGCACAAAGATGGCAATGGTAAGGTATAGGACAAGGCATAACATTGCATTTATGGGGGTATTATGGAGGTCAAAATAGATAAAACACAACGATTAAAGCACTTAAACACACAAAAGGCTATAAATACATGGTTTTTAGAACACATGAACAAACACCCAAACACTCTAAGACAGAACAAAATATGGCAAACAATCAAGAAATACATGACTATTATGGGATATTACAAAGCTAAGGATAGAGGTAAGCATGATATTAGATATACTCATAACTTAACTAATTAAATAGAGGAGAAAGAAAGATGATAAAAGGATTTTTCTATAGACTAATAATGAGAATTGCGCATAAGTATAACTGGCATTATGCTCCTCCTATATATCCAGATGGAGATACTCAATTATGGTGCAAGTGGTGTGGTTTTAGGCAAACAATAAATAAAGCCAGAGGTAATCCTGAAGCAGGTTATAAAGCAATGAAGACCAACACAACAGGAAACAACCATGGAATCACAATCAATGAGCAAGTATAGAAAAGAATATCCAACTACTAACTATAAACACAGAATAATTAAAGAGTTTTACAAAACAATAGAGATACTAGGTGGAATGTCAGATATACTGTCAATTATAGGTAGCTATAGTGATACTTTAAGTGATAAGGAAATACTAGATGAACTTAAGGCATGGAATAAGATATATAGTAAAGAGGATTATAAATAAGGAAATATAATTATGTTTTAAAGGGGTTATTTAATGGTTCACAAGCACAGATAGGCATATATTAAAAAGAAATAATAAATATAATGTTGTATAAGTCATTGATATATAAAGAGATAGCAAATGAGACTAAATAAAGGTCAGATAAGTAGCATAGTTAAGGCATACAGGGATGATTTAGTACCAATGATAGACTTAGCAGAACAATATGGTATTACTAGGCAAGGAATATGGAAGATGCTAAGGAAGCACAATATAGACACCACTAAGGGAAGTATAAAAGTATTATGTGATAATTGTGGGGAAGTAGTGTTAAAGAGGAAATGTGAGATACGAAGTAGATATCATAAATTCTGTTCTTCTCCTTGTTATCATCAGTATTTTCGTAAGTATAGCAATCTTAGTAGACAGGGTCAGCGTATTGGTAGGAAGACCGTAAGTGCATTATTCAAGTTAAAGCATGGGAATGTAGTGCACCACGAAGATTGTAATGACATGAATAATAATATAGTTAATCTTAGAGTATTTAAGAATAGCAGTGAGCACATATCCTATCATAGGGGTGGGCTAGGTGTTCCAATATGGCAATCAAACTAAATAAGGGGGAATAAGTATGATAAATGGGGATGAGGTGAGGGTAATACCAGACCTAAACAAGTTCGTAGTGTATAGGATGGGAGGACACAGCGTACAGGTATTCTATTACAGAGCATCTAACCAAGCACCTAGAATACTTGACCTGCCCAAGTGCCTTGTTGAGCCTGTACCTAGTAAGTATGAGCCTACTATAAAAGAGGTACGTACAAGGGTAATGAAGCACGCAAGAGAGGACGGCAAAGGCTGGGGATATGACAGGGTACGTGAAGAATTAATAAGTGAAAATGAGGGGGGGGGTAGTGTCCCCGAAGCGTAACGTGTTATATATATGTATAGCCTCTAGCAATTTTTTAATAAATGGAGTTTATGCTTGATAATGGTAAAGAAATGCTAACACATAAAGAACGTGAACAGGAAGCAGACCGTCTTGCAAAGCGTTGTCCTATGTATGATTTCATTCAAAGAAAGGAATGTTGGTTATGTCATGGTAGTGGGTTAGGGCAGATGAGGGGTAAGAGAGGAAGGATAGATATAGTATATTGTCCAGAGTGTTTAGGGAATGGGTACAATGAAGTTTAACGATTTTCAAGAGTGTTAGTGGAAAACTAAATGTAAAGTTATGAGTAGTGTAATTATAAATAATTCAAAAATAAAAAATATCTAAGGAATAGAGTTTTTAAAATTCTTAATGACTTTCATGTTGAATGTCTGATATGCGGGAAAAGATTTAATACGCTTTGGGGACTTGAAAGTCATCTGGAGAAAGAACATATTGGGGGAGGTGATGATTTATGAGTGTTGCGTTATCATGGAAGCCACATAAAGGAGCACAGGAGCGATTTCATAATTGTCCTGCTTTCGAACTTTTATACGGCGGTGCAGCATTCGGTTGAAGCGGAAAATCAGATTCTCTCATAATGGAAGCAAGTAAGCATGTACCGCATCCTGATTATAAGGCGTTATTATTAAGGCGTAAGTTTACTGAATTAAGTAAAGCAGATGGACTCATGGATAGGGCTCATAAATGGTATCCGTCTTTAGGGGGTAAGTGGAGTGGAGAGAAAAGGAGGTGGACTTTTCCGTCTGGGGCGGTAATTGAGTTTGGACACATGGAATATGAGAGTAATAAGCATGATTATCAAAGTGCTGCTTATGCTTTTATTGGCTTTGATGAAGTAACTTCTTTTACAGAATCCATGTATTTATATCTAATTTCCCGTTGTAGAAGTATGAATCCTAAAATTCCAAAGATTATAAGAGCAGCTACAAATCCAGGTAATATAGGTCATGCTTGGGTTAAGAAACGATTTATCACAGGGAAAAAACCTTATGTGATTTATGAAGATAAAGACAGTATGACTAAGTGTTTTATACCTGCTACAGCTTATGATAATCCCACAGGAATGAAAAATGACCCTGATTATGTAAAAAGACTTGAACTTCTACCAGATAAAGAAAAAAGAATGCTTTTATATGGGGATTGGGACGTATTTGAAGGTCAGTTCTTTGCAGATTGGGATGAAAATGTTCATATTTGTAAGTCGTTTGAAATTAGAAGGGCGTTTAGATTTATAGCATTGGATTATGGATATTCAAGTCCTTCTTCTGTAGGCTGGTTTGCAGTTGCGGAAAATGGTATAACTTATTTGTATAGAGAACTTTATATGGAGAAACTGACTTATTCCGAACTTGCTAAAATGATTTTAGATATGACTTCTAAAAAAGAAGAAATTAATTACTGTGTGGCAGATCCAAAGATTTGGGGCGATAGGTCTCATCATAAAGACGCTATGATTGGAGAAAGTGGCGGAGAAGTTATGGGAAAAGTCTTTGGTAATAAAATTACCCTTATTAAAGGCGATAATAATAGAATTACAGGTTGGGGTAGGTGTAGAGAGTATTTAAAGCCGTACAAGGTCAAGGAGGAGCTTACAGCACGGTTTAAAGTGTTTAGTACCTGTGATAATTTCATTCGCACTGTGCCACAGCAAATTCATAATGAAACAGGTAATGTAGAAGACCTTGATAGTTCGGGAGAAGACCACTTGGCTGATATGTGGCGATATGGTATGATGAGCAGACCTGGAGTTCCTGAAATGCAAGGAGAAAATCATATATTGACAAGAGATGAGCAAATATGGAAGATGGCAAGAGAGACTTTAAATAGAAATAGACGAGGTAATTTTATGGATTTTATAGGGAGGGAATAAAATGATAATATATTGTTTAATAGGATTGCTTATAGTTGTTTTGTTACTAGATTTGATACAAACTTATATTATGAGAAAAGAGGTTCGTGAATACTTAAAAGGATTAACAGGTAAACCTATTAGTAAAGCACCAAAAGATAATAAAACAGAGACTAGCGAAAGAAGTGATAAAAAAGAATTCTTAATACAAAAAGCAAAAGAAGAAAGTAAGAAGTTATCTCAAGTTGAAGCGGAATTTAATAAAAAAATAAAGGAGATAACAATATGAAAATAAAATCTTGTCCATTTTGTGGTGGAAAAGCAAAATTAGAGCGTCTTAAAAAAGGTAGATTAGATACTCTTGATTCATGGGGCAATCCTCCATTAATACATAGAGGTAAAGAAGGTTGGGAGATAAAATGCGATAATAATAGATGTGAAGTTAGACCTCGTATTTTTCTTGAGAATTTTAGTAAAAATATAATTATTCTTATATGGAACGAAAGATATGAAGGAAGTGAACAATGAAAATAAAAGTTATACCATTTGCAGATAAAGAAAAGATGAAGAAATATTGTCCTTTCTCAACGCAAACACTGTATAGGTGGAGAAAAATCGGAATATTATCCGACTAAATTACTTCTTATATCTAACCTTACAGCATACCGAAAAAGCATATTTGCCCTCTTGACAGTATAATGTCTTGTTATGTCATACTATCCTCATGGCACTCTCTGATATATTATATAAAGGAAATAAGGAAACACAGGAATTAGACGATACCCAGAAGAAAGACCTCTCGTTCGTAGAGGAGTTCTACAAAACAGGTCTTGAAGCAAGAAAACCCTTTGAACGCCAATGGTATTTAAATATGGCGTTTTTTCTTGGTAAGCAATGGGTTACTTGGAATAATGCCAAAGGTCAGTTAGAAGAACCGCCTGCCCCAGATTATCGTGTTCATCTAGTAGCTAATCGTATTATGCCCACAGTTCTTCATATAGTGGCAAAACTCTCCCAAAACAGACCTGTATATAAGGTAGTACCAAATACCGCAGAATCAGAGGCGTTAAATGACGCACTTGTATCTGAAAAAGTCTTACATCATCATCATCAACTAAATTCACAAGATAGTCTTAATCAAGACTTATTTATGTTGAATAGTATTTATGGCACAGCGTTTAAGTATCCTTATTTTGACGCATTTGCAGGAGAGCATTTACCTAAAAAACTTAAAGTAGAGAAAATAACTACTTTAGAGAAGAATCCTAAAACAGGTAAAGAAGAAACAACTACAAAGGAAGTTCCTCTTACTGATGATGAAGGAAAAGAACAATTTTATGATGTATATGAAGGGGAAGTTAAGGAAGATGTTTTAGATCCATTCTCAATCATACCAGAATCTGGTGCTGAAGATTTAGAACATTCTCAAAGAGTAATGAAACTCACTTCAAAGAGCATTGAATATATTAGGGAACGATATAAAAACGGAAATTATGTTCAAGCAGAACCAGACGCAGGAGTATCTTCTATTGATAATCAACTTAAAAAACTCATGTCAGACAGACATATAACAAAATCTGTTTCTGATATTAGAGGTAAAAAAGATTCTGGAGAGGGTTTTGCAGTAATCAAGGAACTAAGAGAAAAACCTTCTCATAAATATCCTAAAGGCAGACAGATTATTGTAGCAAATCATGTTTTATTACATTCAGGAGACTTACCATACAAATTTCAGACAAAACGCAATACATTAGGCATAGTGATGTATTGTTACATTAAAGTTCCAGGTCGGTTCTGGGGAAAAACACCTATTGAAGATTTAATTCCAATACAAATAGAAATAAATAAAACTAAAAGTCAGATAATAGAAATTAAGAATCTGATGTCAAAGCCAAAATGGATTGCTTTTAAAGAATCTGGTATTAGTGAAACAGCTATTACTTCAGAACCTGGCGAAGTTATACAACCTAAGTTCGTGCCGAATGTTCCTGAACCTCACATAGTAGCTCCTCCAAGTCTATCAAATATATTCTCACAAGAATTAGATAGAGGCAATCAGGATATTGAAGAAATTGGACTTATACACGAAGTAAGTAAAGGTACAAGTCCTCCTGGAATTAGGTCTGGAGTGGCGATTAGTATGCTTCAGGAAAAAGACCAAACTGCTTTTGCACCTATTATAGCACGTTTTGAATCACAGGAAGGAAAAAGCGGAACTTATCTCTTAGAACTTACAAAGGAAAAATATTCAGGTGGTAAGGTTTTAAAGATTATGGGCGAAGATTCGGAGATTGAGGTATTTGACTTTCTTGCTAAAGATAATATGCCAACAGATGTTCAGGTAGTTACAGGTTCTGCCCTGCCACAAAGTCAGACAGCAAGACAGCAATTAGTCTTACAGTATTTTCAAGGTGGTTTATTTGGAGACCCACAGGACGAGAGTGTCAGACGTAGAGCACTTACACTGGCTAGAATGGGTGGACTTGACACCTTATATAAGGATATTGCAGCAGATGAGAAGAAAGCAGAACGTGAAAATAGAATGTTTGAAAGAGGACTTGTGCCGAATATTGATACCTTTGACGCTCATAATGTTCATATTTCTATACATGACTTATTTAGAAAAACAGATACTTATATGCACTTAAGACAAGAACAACCACAAGTTGCAGAAATGATAGAAGCTCATGTTACTGACCATATTATAAACTCTGCGGAAGCTAAAGCACAGAAAGCAGAGGCAGAAGCTAGGGAACGCAATACAAAAGCTGTTGAAGAATCTATGAGAGGCGAATTGATAAAGGATTTGGCTCAAGCGGCGTATCTGGAAGCTAAGACTGAGGGTGAAAACACAAAGGCAAGTGCAACGGTTTTGGATGAGATGAGGGAAGAGAGCGAAAAGGGAAAAGCGATTTATAAAAAAAAGGAAAAGAAAAAATGAATGGTAACGCTTTTGGACAACCACGCAGAGGTAGACCAAAAACAGACGCAGAAAGAAGGGCAACACATAAAAGTTTATATGGAAATACAAAATTACCAAAGCGTGGCACAGGATTAGCACGCATGGAAGTATTACGAAAAATGAGGAAGAAGTAATGCCTGTAAATATTAAAAAAGTTGATGGTTATCGTGTTTCACATGGCGGGAAAGTATCCGCTAAAGAAACTACGAGAATGAAAGCTATAAGACAAATGCGATTACTAAACGCAACGAGACATGGATGGAAACCAACAAATTTAAGGAAAAATAAATGAGCAATCTAAAGGAAATCTCAATGGTGGGATTATTCCCGAAGAACTCGAAAACAAAGGAGAAGTAAAATGCCTAAATCAAAAGACCAAGAAGACGGAATTATCGTAGAACCTGATAAGACTCCAGATTCAGTCATAGTAGAAGAAAAAAAAGAGGACATAAAAGCTCCTGAAGTCCCCTTTTTGGAAATTGATGGAGAGGCAGTTACAAAAGAAGAAGCGATTGCTGGCTACATGAAGAAAAAAGACTATACCACAAAAACTCAAGAACTTTCTACACAGAAAGCAGAACTTGAGACACGTGGAAAAAG
>Ga0307928_10004354_pt1 | contig 10752 bp, 15 predicted proteins | sample AceLakmetagen232_FD_201815 | JGI IMG/M metagenome (GOLD analysis project Ga0307928, IMG submission 201815) | Saline water microbial communities from Ace Lake, Antarctica - #232 | ecosystem: Environmental > Aquatic > Non-marine Saline and Alkaline > Saline | place: Antarctica: Ace Lake...
GTACATATTACGATCCAGAAAGGGGCCAGGCTGACATCGACTGCCCCTTTGTGAGAAAGGGCAGCTTTGATCGGTGTCCTGATTGTCCAGAAGATTGAATAAAGGAGTTAAACCAATGAAGATGCCTTGTTTCTATGGATACTTTGTAGACATGAAGGCCAGGGAATTTAGGACGGTAGAGAGGGGCAGGGTTGAATTTATAGCATTCGCCAGCCCCAGGGGAAAGCAATTATTAGGAAAAATGTCAGAGCAAAACGGCAAAGGGAGGCTAAGATGCCAAAGAAAAAATTACTATCTTTAAAAGAGGCTGGGAAAATTCTGGGCATTCACTTTCAAACAGTTCGGAACCGGATAAATGATGGTACAATCAAGTCAATTAAGGTGGGAAATTTAAGAAAGATTCCCATCGAGGAAATTGACAGAGTGCTGCGAGATGGCACGGGAGGGGGAAAATAATGAGGCGAGGATATGTAAGAATGCCAAAAAGGATGAGACAGGGGAAGGGGAATTATTACAATGACGGGACATGTAGTATCGACAATTCTGAAAATCCTAAAAAGAAAAAGCCACAGGAGGGCTTGGGAAAATCTAAAAAGACTTGACGTGCCTGAAATTTAGTATATGCTTATGAACAAAAGGATACTCAACAAATGAATAAAGTATTATCTCCCGACCAAGAAGCACTTCTCTGTTTCCAATATCTAAGAGGTAAAAATATGCGAGCATTGCAAGCAGAGTGGGGTATTGCAATCGGCACTGTCTTTGCTATACTTAAACGACATGGGATAAGCAGACCTGAACAAAAAGCACTTGACAAAATGAACGCATAGTGTATTATTTAGAATAAGAATAAAGGGTTTATAAGGAGTTCTCGAGGGGTCGAGATAAAATGAGAGAGCAAAAAACAAAAAAGGAGTTAAAGGAGTACCAGGGGGAACGGATAGATAGACCCCAAACAATTTTTATCGTTTATCCGTTCCCCTTTTTTTATTGATATAAGGAGGAAAACCATGCAGGAAAAAGTAGGCAAATTGAGAAATGGAGAGGCTGTTTACCACAGCCTGAAAGAAGGCTTCTCCATAGAAAAAGATTACAGGCATTTGGCCAAACCCACCAAAGAGGAAATGCAGGAGATTAACAGTCTCCTCGGAAAGTGGGGGGTAATTATATTAAAAGGAATTGAAGAAGGAACTAAACAGATATCCATTGAAGAATTACCAACAGGGTCGGTCTATTTTCGAGAGCCTAACACAGTAGGGAGTTGGGTTTATGTGTCGGGCTATATAGAGGATAAGAATGGCAGGGTTGATGTTTATGAAAAAGATGGGTTCGTAAACCGACTTTATGCTGCGAATATAATCAGGATTAGATTTGACAAAAAATGGAAGGAGACAAGCGATGGTTGAAACGAGACTAAGAGCGCTAAGGCTCAAGAATTTCATGGGGTTAAAATCCTTTGAGCTTAGAACAAAGGATGGGAATATAACGATTTTTGGGGATAACGCCACCGGGAAGAGCACCCTTGAGACTGCGTGGAATTGGCTGTTATTTGGAAAAGACAGCCAGAACAGGACCGACTTTGAACTCAAGACTATTGATGCAAAGACCGGGAAAGTCATACACGGCCTCGAGCATGAGGTTGAGGGGGTGCTGGTAGTTGAAGGCAAGGAGTTAACCCTGCGCAAAGCGTACAGGGAAAAATGGACTAAAAAGAGAGGATCAGCAGAGAGGACATTCTCTGCCCACACGACAGACTATTTTATTGATAAAATCCCCGTCAAAAAAAATGAGTATGACGCTAAGGTTGGAAGCATAGCAGGGAGCGAGGACATCTTCCGATTGCTTACGGACCCGGGTTATTACAATACAAAACTCCACTGGCAAAAGAGAAGGGAAGTATTACTAACGGTTTGTGGGGATGTATCGGATGAGGATGTTATTAAATCCAACAAAGACCTTGCCGAGTTGGAAGAGATTATCTCCGAGCGCAGCCTTACAGATCACAGAAAAATCTTGCAGGCCAGGGCCAAGGAGATAAATCAAGAGCTTGATAAAATACCTATCCGCATAGACGAGGTAGTCCAGGGCCTACCAGACATCTCAAAAATAAATACTGCAGAAACCACCCAGAAGCTCAAGAATTTTGAAAAAGAAAAGCAGAATAAACAAGAGGAACTATTACGACTCGAGTCTGGGGGCCAGATAGCTCAAAAAACAAGAGATCTCAGGGAAAAAGAATCTGAGTTAATAGAGATTAAGAATGAACACACTGAAAAAAATCGGGGATCAAAAGACGAGCTAAGGGATGGCTTGGATGAGTGTAAATATAGAATCCAGGAACTCAAAAGTAAAGAAATGGGCAAAGAGGCCCAGATAAAAGAAAACAAAAGGCTTATCAAGGATGCCAAAGGACAAATCAAGCAGCTGCGTGAGGAATGGCATAAGGTTGATGCAGAAAAATTTGAATTTGAGCAAAATAATACCTGCCCCACTTGTGGCCAGAAACTCCCGGAGGAAAAATTAGAGAAGGCCAGGGAAAAAGCATCGTCTGATTTTAACAAAAGCAAAGCAGAGAAACTTGAATATATAACTGCCCGAGGGAAAACAGATAAAAAGGAAATGGCGAAGCTCATACAAGAGAATACCGAGCTTGAACAGGCCCAGGAAAAGATTGAGAAGGAAAGAATTGCAGAGGAAATGGAAGCAGAAAAGATTGAGAAAAAAATAAACCTACTCGAGGGGAAGGCTACCGACGTATTTAAGAACGCAGAATACGTCAAAAGGCTCGGAGAAAAGAAGGAAATACAGAATAAAATAGACGTCCTAAAGGAAGGCAACGAGGAAGTGCATCTTGAGATTACAGATGCAATCGAGGTATTGAAAGCAGATATAGATTCTCTGAAAAATTCCCTGGCTAAGGTTGAACAGTGCAAAAAGGGGCAGCTCCGGGTTGGGGAACTCAAAACCCAGGAGAAAGAGTTTGCAAAAGAATACGAAAAAGTGGAAAAAGAATTGTATCTCCTGGATCAATTCACCCGGACAAAAGTTAAGCTCCTCGAGGAGAAAATCAACAGTAAATTCTCGATGGCCCGATTTAAACTCTTCGATGTTTTGGTCAACGGTGGCATCGAGGAATGCTGCGAGACTACTTATTTAGGGGTCCCATACTCTACCCTGAATAATGGGGCAAGAAAAAATATCGGGATGGACATTATAAATACCCTGTCAACCTTTTATGGGTTTATAGTCCCCATGTGGTTTGATAACAGAGAAGCAGTGACTGACCTGATAAAAACCAAGGGTCAACTAATTAGTTTGGTCGTGAGCAAGCAAGATAAAACGCTCCGGATAGAGGAGCAAACGGAGGTCAAAAATGACTGAGAAAATGGAGTTAATAGAGAAGAGGACCGTGGGCGCAGTGCTGGAGAAAATCAAGGGGTTTCAGGATAATCAAGAAATCCAATTACCACCAAATTACTCCCCGGCCAATGCACTAAAGAGTGCATGGCTGATACTGCAACAAACGGTAGATAAAAACAGGGAACCAGTGCTGCAAAGCTGCACCGGGATCAGCATAGTAAATTGCCTGCTTGATATGGTGATTCAGGGCTTGAATCCGGCGAAAAAACAGTGCTACTTTATAGCCTATGGGAAGAGCCTGACACTAATGAGGAGCTACTTCGGATCGATGGCACTGGTAAAGAATATCACCGGGGCAAAGGAAATCTACTCTGAGATAATCTATGAAGGCGATAAATTTAATTACAGTATCAAAAATGGGAGAAAAACGATACTCCAACACAGCCAGGAGTTTGACAGTATTGACTCGACGAAAATAATCGGGGCGTACTGTGTGATAGTATTCCCAGATGACCAGGAAACCACTGAGATAATGAGCAGGGCCCAGATTGATAAGGCATGGAAAAAATCAAGGGCAGACGTGACCCGGCAGGGCAGCGTCCATCAAGAGTTCACAGAGGAGATGTGCAAGCGCACGGTGATAAACCGTGCCTGCAAAAAGATAATAAACTCGAGTAGCGACAACGCTATTCTGGTGAAGGCGGCTAATCGAGCTGATGAAACCCTGACAGATGAGAAGGTGGACGAGGAAGTTAGGGAAAAAGCCAATAAGGAAACTATTGATGTCAGTATTGGAGAGGAAACCGAAGGGGAAGCCAAAGAGGAAAAAGTAGAGAATGAGATAACAAAGGTCGAGCTGGAAGGGGAGCCCGGCTTTTAATGGTAGATATCAAAATCCTTGCTTCTGGGAGCTCCGGGAATACCATTCGGATAGGGGATGGTAAGACCGCACTACTCTTGGAAGCAGGGATTAGATTCAAGGATATACAAAAAGGGTTAAACTTTCAAATGATGGAGATTGTGGGCTGCCTTATCTCCCATTCACATCTTGACCATAGCAAGGCAGTCAGGGAAGTCGTAAGGGCAGGGATTGATATTTATGCGTCCCAGGGAACTATAGATGCCCTGAAATTACAAGGCCACCGAATCAACGTTATAAAAGCAAAAGAACAGATCAACATAGGAACTTGGACGATCCTGCCCTTCGACACAATACACGACGCCCCGGAATCCCTCGGATTCTTGCTGGCCAGTGGCAGGGATAAAATACTCTATTGCTGCGATACCTGCTACATACCGTACCGGTTCAAAGGGCTAACCCACGTCCTTATCGAATGCAATTACAGTAAAAAAATCATTAACCAAAACAAACAGGATGGTATAACACCACTCGAGTTAAAGAAGCGGGTGGTCACAAACCATTTCGCCCTGGAAGATGTCAAGGATTTTCTGCGGGCAAATGATTTGAGTAAGGTCCGGGAGATACATCTTCTGCACCTATCAGACACAAACAGCAACGCAGTATTGTTCAAAAGCGAAGTGCAGAAGTTGACAGGAAAACCAACTTACATCGCTAAGAAAGGAGTTATATATGGGTAAATATCGCGATCTCAAAGGGCAAAGATTTGGGAGGTTAGTCTGTATACATACTGCTGGAAGATATGATAAGGGGAGATGTGTTTTGTGGTATTGTGAATGTGATTGTGGAACGAATACAATAATCCGGTCTAACAGTTTATTAACGGGGAATACGCGAAGCTGTGGCTGCCTTCAAAGAGAAATTGCTCGTGAAAAGGGTAAAGAAAACTTTAAGCATGGTTTGGGTTGTAGTAGAATTTATAAATCTTGGGCACACATGAAAGAACGTTGCCACAACCAGAAGTGTGCCGATTACAAAAATTATGGTGGTCGAGGGATAACGCTTTGTGATGAATGGATAGAGTTCAAACCGTTCTATAATTGGGCAATGGATAATGGCTACCAAGAAGATTTGACTATCGAGCGCATAGATAATAATGGTAACTATGAACCAAGGAACTGTACTTGGGCTACCAGAGCAGTCCAAAATAATAATAAACGTAATAATAGGGTTATCCTATACAAAGGAGAAAAGAGAAACCTAATTGAATGGGCACGGGAATTAGGGATTTCTTGTAACACTTTACAAACCCGGTTATCTCAAGGATGGAGCATAGAAAATACTTTTACGACCCCCGTGCGGAGAAAAACTACCATATTAGTGGGAAATAACTATCAAAATTGCAAAGAAATAACGCACCCTATTAGGTCCTAACTCCACCTAATTTGGGTGTACCCGGCGGGGGCCTGACCTCCCCTCGCCGGGATAAAACAGAGTAAAGGAGAAAGAGCGATGCCCAACAGAGAGTACAAAATCAAAATGTCAGCAGAATATACAGTTGGAATTATTGAGTTGAGGGATGACTTGACAAATGTTAATTATTGATTATAATATATATAGATAGATAGACAATAAGGAGATAAAGATGAAAAGGCACTATGGTATAACATTGGAAGATGAAACCTATTTTCTTCTGAAGAAGCTGAGTAAAAAAACGGATATTCCTATCTCTCATCTGATAGAAAAAGCTGTTCTTGAGAAATATAGGGATCAGGGAAAGAAAGTAAAGAAAGAAAAGGGAGAGGGGTAGGAGGGGAGAGGGAATTGAAAGTAGAAAATGATAAGTATAAATGCCATTTTTGTGGTTCTCTAAATGTTAAAATTCCAACTATCCATATTCTTCTCGCTATGGGAGGTACCCACTACTCTTTTTGTTCAGAATGTTTATTAGGAATGACGGCTGATGAATTTTGGGAATCATTTTTTATATCTTTAGGATATTCATATCCTCCTAAATTAGAAAAATGGGCACAAAAAGCCTGGGATAAAGGCATCACTTTTGATGATGCAAGATATCCTAAATCTAATCCTTCAATTAGTTCTCCCCAGAAAAAACTCTCCAAAAAACCCTACAAAACAAGACTTGAAAGACAAAAAATTACAAATGCTTTGCGTTATAAAATTATGAGAAGAGACGGTTTTCAATGTATACTTTGTGGGGCTACAGGTAAGGAATCACAATTACAAGTAGATCATATTGTTCCTATTTCTAAGGGTGGGAAAACAAAAATAGAGAATCTTAGAACTCTTTGTAAAAAATGTAATTCAGGAAAAGGAAATAAATCTGATAATGATAAATCCTTATAAAAAACTATCAAAGGTAAATCCTCAAAGAGAGGATGGTCGTAGAGAAGTTGCTAATGATGTATGGAAGGCTTTAATAAGAGCAAAACTAAGGGGGTCAGAATATCAAACAATCTTATTTGTTCTTGATAAGAGTTGGGGGTTCAGTAAAAATTCTGATGGAATTGCATATTCCCAAATAAAAAAAGCCAGTAAATTAAGCAGACCCGCTATAATCAATTCCGTAAAAGGATTAGAATTAAAAAGAATATTAGTAGTAGATAGAAAAGTAGTAAAGGGTAGTTTACCAGTTAATGAATATTTATTTAATAAACATTATGATACTTGGTTGAATGAAACTGGTAAAGTAATGTTTACCAGTTTAGATGTAGATGAATTCCTACTTTCAGTAAAAAAGAAGAGAAAAAGAAGAGAAAAAGTAGTAAAGGGTAGTTTACCAGTTGAGATTGAAACTGGTAAAGATTTAAAACAAACTGGTAAAGAAAACGAAAACAAACTGGTAAAGCAGCCTTTACCCACAAAAGAAAGAAGATCAAAAGAAAGTACTACAAAAGAAAGTATATATACTCTTTTTGAATTTTGGAATTCATTAGAAATTATACAACACGAAAAAATCGACAAATTTAAAAGTACACTCAAAGCAGCACTCAAAAATTATTCTATAGAAAAAATTAAAAATGCGATGATAAATTATAATACAGTCCTAAAAGGGGAAAAATATTATTGGAGCCATTCTTATAAATTAGATAATTTTCTAAAAATGCCAGGAAATATAGATAGGTTCCTTGATATCAATGAACCCCTGAAGAATTTTTTAAAGGAGAAAGCCAATGGCAGAACAAATAAAAGGAATACTCGAGACGGTTGGGAAGAATCTGAAAAATATAAAAAAGCCTATAGTTGAATGTCCGAAGTGTGGAAACAGCATAAGTTGGGAGGAATACTTGGCAAATCAAACAAATTTGTGTGGAAAATGCTATAGAAATAAACTCGAGTACCAGAGAAAGAAGAGGAAACAATACATAAAAGAGAATATCATTACCGAGCTTACCAGGGCCGGCGTGCCCCCGAAATATCTGCAATGCAACTTTGATAATTTCAAAAAAACAGGCCAAAGAAATGCAATCTATAATAAAGTCCTGAGTTATACCCAGGCAAACAAAGGGGAGTTAAAGGAGAGTGTATTCTTTGTCGGGGATAACGGAACGGGCAAGACCCATCTTGCGGTGGCTGCCATGCGAGAGCTGATTCTGGATCTGCATCAATGCTATTTTATCACCGTCCCGGAGCTCTTGTTCAGGATAAGGGGTCGAATACGCCAGGGTATAGAGGGAGGGGAAGAGGGCGTTATTAAAAAATTCAAGGGTTATGAATTTCTAATCCTGGACGAACTCGGCGCAGAGAAAGTGACGGACTACTCTCTGCAAATTTTGTATATCATCATAGCCGGCAGGGAGAATGACCTGAAGCCAACGCTGATTACTTCTAACCTATCGCTACAGGGAATCGAGAATAAACTTGATCCCCGATTGGCCTCAAGGATTGGAGGGGGCCGGGTGGTTAAGTTTGATTGTGAGGATTATAGATTAAAAAGTAAAAATTACATTAAGAAAAGGGATTAAAGGAACTCAAGATTGAATGCTGATTGGATGAAAATAAAAGTAATAAGGAAATTCAAAGAGCGTAATGGATTTGAGTATATGGCTACTGAAGTTTTAATTCCCTATGCTAAATATGGTAGTGGATTGGGACCAGAAAGTATTTATTATTCTACGACCATAGGGGATGTTGTGATGATAAACGGAGCATTCACTTGTGTCTATGAAGTGGAAATTAAAAGGAGCAAAGACGATTTAAAAAAGGAGTTTACTACAAAGAGAAGGAAACATGATAGTTATTTGTCTTCCGATGGTTATGGGCCTCATTATTATCTGTTCGCTTTTCCTGAAGGGTCAGGACTCGAAAAAGAGGAAATAATTCCCGACAGGTATGGCATACTCTTAATAAATGAGAAGGAATTTACATGGCAAAATTGTATCTATAAAAAGAGGGCAAAATTGCTTCCTTGTCAGAAATTAGATGTAGGAAGGCAGTTTAAAAGAATTGCAAAGAGAGCAATATCCGATGCAATATATTTAAGGGAAAAGGGATTAAAGGAGGAAACTATATGAATGTTAGAGAAATAATAGAGGAGTGGTTGAAGGGGAATGGAAGGCCCGCCTGCGGTTAAAAGAAATAATAAATTCCCTGCTGTGACATTGCTGGCGATAAGCAGTCTGAGCGAGTGTTAAAGCGGGCACACAAAGGTGCAACTTTCTCAAAGCAGGTTCGAATCCTGCCAGTAGGGGGAATAAAAAAAGGAAATGGGAGAGCAGGCAAGGAATCTTGATCTCTATGAAGTAATTAACGTATAACTAATAAATAACTATTTGCGGCCCGGGGTTACTCTCTGGCCCCGGGCCTAACAAGGAAAACTAAAATGCCAAATAAATATAGACCAACAAGTTCATATATAAGTGATGATCCAGAAAAAAGAGAAAGTCAGTTAGCTAATTTAGTTAAGAATAGATTAAAGAGAGCTAAGAAACCAGCCGTAAGCCCTCCCAAAATAACTGATCCAGAATACAAAACTGATATAATCAAATTCGCTGAGGAGCAATTCTATATTCCCGAGACTAAGAAACCTATCGTTTTAGAGGAGTGGCAAAAGAAGGAGATCCTTGAGCCGTTATTCTATGGAGACCGGGAGCAAACTATGGCTTTGATAGGTCAGACTAAGAAGTCCGGTAAATCCACCCTGGCGGCTTTAATTGCTATGTGGTTTTTATTCTGCGGTGAGGATCACTCGGAAATTTACCTTGCGGCCCGAGATAAAGACCAGGCGAGTTGGATCGTCTTTTCAAAGCTGGTAAAGGCGATTGAAATGAATAAATATGCCCTGATTCAATGCAAAATTACTAAAGATTCAATTGGAATCCCACATAGAGGAAGCGTTTTAAGGTGTTTGCCTACTGATGTATCCTGCGCCGGGTTAAATCCTAACCTGGTTGTTTTTGATGAGCTTTGGAGTTATGAATATGAATCAATGAGAAGATTCTTTGAGGAAATGACTACTGTGCCAACAAGAGTAAATCCCTTGACTTTGGTTGTTACCTATGCCGGTTATGATGATGAGAGCTTACTTTATCAGCTTTACAAAAAAGGTATGAACCTGGAGAAAGATCCGGATCCTACTTTCTTTTTTCATTGGGAAGGTGAAAATGAAATCCCGATCAACCGGATGCCCTGGCAAACTGAGAAATATTTAAAGCAACAGGAAGGTAGATTAAGGCATAATACCTTTTTAAGATTACATAAAAATCAGTGGGTAAGTGATGTTACAGAATTTATTGACATCGATAAGTATGATCAGTGCGTTAATGAAAAGCTGATTCCTATTTTACCTGATAGAAATAGAAATATTAACATTTGGGTGGGAGTTGACGCTTCAGTAAAAGGGGATTCAACCGCGGTGGTAGCAGTTACCAGACAAGGGAGTAAAGTTGTATTAGCAAATTACAAAAAGTGGCAGCCCAGTAAGAAAAATCCGATTGATTTAGAGGAAACGGTTGAGAAATATTTGCTTGATTTAGACCAAGCATTTAATCTTCAACTTGTTTATTATGATCCCTACCAGTTACATCGTTCAGCAGTGACTTTAAGAAAAAAAGGCCTTCCATTGCTTGAATTACCTCAAACGGTTGGAAATACGATTGATTTTAGCCAAAATTTATATGATCTGATTAAATTCGGGAATATAGAGTTTTATCCTTCTCAGGAAATAAGAAGGCACGTTAAAAGTTGTAAGGCAAAAACGATGGAGCGAGGTTATCGAATTATAAAGGGTAAACATTCAGAGAAAATTGACTTAGCGATAGCTTTAAGCATGGCTTGTTTAGCTGCGGTAAAGACTTTTAGCCAGGAACAGGAAGAAGAAAAAGGAATTTGGCATAATGAAGGCCCCGGGGGCCTGTGGTATGAATCTCTTGAGAAATCTAAACCTTTTAATTTTCCTCACCTGGTAAAGCCCGGTGATCCTGATTTTTAAACAAAGCCTTGACATTTTAGAAAAAAGGACTATTATAAATATTATAGAAAGGAGAGAAACCAATGAAAAAAAATAATTATCT
>Ga0307928_10004355_pt1 | contig 10752 bp, 5 predicted proteins | sample AceLakmetagen232_FD_201815 | JGI IMG/M metagenome (GOLD analysis project Ga0307928, IMG submission 201815) | Saline water microbial communities from Ace Lake, Antarctica - #232 | ecosystem: Environmental > Aquatic > Non-marine Saline and Alkaline > Saline | place: Antarctica: Ace Lake...
CCACTAATCTTGGTTACTGTGGAGATAATGAGTTGTTCTGTTTCTGTCATATTTTTATTGACCACCAAATACATTAAACATTATCGGTAATCCACCGGCTACTGATAAAGTAGTGTCTGCATAAGGCGTATTAGCACCACCAGAGCCATGAAAACCAACATTATTATTATTAGATGATGCCGGATATGTTTCATCTTCAATATCCCAACCAGTTCTACATCCTGACAATAAATAACCGCCTAAAGCGGCATTAGCTTGAATCAATCCAGCCGCATTTGCGGTCAAAGTTTCCCATCCTACACTTGCATCAGTCGTGTCTAATTTACCACTTACTACTGTTGGGCTATCTACTGAGGCACATTTATTATAATCTGTGTTAAGTAAATCTCCTGTACCACCATTAGCCTGAGTAGTAAGACCAACCATTTGCACATAACCAAAGGCATTATTTACAGTATCCGATGTACCTGAACAATACATAGTCCAAATAAGCTCTGCAATCGTTCCGGCGGCTAAACTTGTATAATTAGTTGGGGCGAACCCTCTATAAATGCTGTAATAATTAGCACCTCCGAAAGAAGTTTTTACCAATATTGTTCCTTGATTCGGAGCATTACCACCCGCAAAATCATGACAAGTATTCCAATTAGAACCACTTTGATTGTTAAGACAAGTTCCATCAGTTCCCTCAATATTATAATTATCTAACATTATCTGAGGTAATGAGTGCCTAAATCTATTATCAATCCCTGCATAATTTAATAATCCGTTAAGATCACCTATGTCAAATAAGTTTTTAGTAAACTTGTCTTTATATCCCTTAATAATTTCCAAAGAAGATAGGGCATAACCTAGTCTATGAGCCATTTGAGGTCTGCCTATATGAGCTAAATACTTATACTCGTTTTTCTTAGTTTGCCAAAGGACACCCTCTGGTACAATAAAGTCTATTTTCTGATTCTTAGGTACTTTTTGATCTATGTCTAAAAACTTCCTACCAAGAGAGTGATTGGCTAGTTTAAGTAATGGTTGTTGGTATTTCCCAAATAGTTCTTTCATATTATTCCTCGCTATATTTATTTATCTTGTACCTAATCTGAATTGCCATTATTCTAGCATCTTCGGCTAAATCATCCTCTGAAACATCCCTCGTAAGTTCTAAATGTACAAGTTCGCCACCGGCAGGAGTTCCGGCTAGAGTAATATCAGCAGACCAACCTGAAATCATCATATCTTTATCTGCTTCCCAAACATCCTCGACCTCAACTGCTGTACCATTGGCTTGATCCCCTGCATCACCAGAAGCAAACGATCTTCCGGCTAATTCCATCATAACTGTTTCCGCCGCACCTCCACCAGTATTAGTAGTCCAGTAATATCTAAATTGAATAGCACCACCATCATAAGACTCAGGCATAGTTATATTGGCAAAAGCATTTTCATCTGAATCTTTATCAAAACCTAAATGGTCGTAATCAATATCATTGGTAGCAAGTTCTACTGTGGCTTTGGCTTCACAACCAGAAGTAGTTGTTGGTGCTAAAAATCCGGCAGGGATCATCATAGACCGATAACCTAAATCAGCCATTACTGAAATTACTTGAAAATTCGTACCATCATAAACAACAGTTACCATTGATCCTACTGTAATAAAATTATCGGGAGGAGTTTGATCTTTTAGAACCTTAATAGCTTTAGCCGCTAAAGAATTAACTGCGAGAGTACAAGCTCCGGTATTAGCAGTTGCCGCCTTGAACACAAACATATTTCCGGCTGCATAAGCCGCAACATTGGAGTTAACTGTAATTGTATAAGCATCACCAGTTCCGCCATCAGCACCATAAATACTTGTTCCCCTTACATTAGCCAAAGCTAAATCTGCTAAATTATTGATATGAGATTTTGAAACAACAAACCCGATAACAGCATTATTTGAATGGGTTTTAGCAGCTATTCCCTCGGCTCCTCTTGTAACTCCCTCTAGTTCTTTTGATCCAGAGATTGAGGTATAAGAGATAAACTCGGCAACAGTAGTGTCGAGAGGTCTAGCATAGGTTACACAAATTATCCCCGGTACAGAAGTAGTAACATTATCCACATTGGCTAAAACTATTCCGGTAGTCTGACTAACATCAATCCCCCCGGCGACATTAAGAGTAGTAGTCTTATACTGAGGTGCGTAAAATATGCTCATACTTCAATAATAGCTTAATAAGCCTTTTTTTATAACTTAAAAGCTAGTTGTAACCTTTTTTATTTTATATGGTGTTGGTGTTGGTAAATTCATTTTAGTCATTGGTTTATAGCTTGACCATTTCACTTTCTTATGAGTATAGGAAGCAGATTTTAGTATTTCACTAACTCCGGTTACTCTAGCTTTTAATAGCTTCTTTTGAGTATCAGCTTTGGATTTTAACATTCCTTTTTGATATGTTAAATCTGCCTCTTTAATAGCTTCCTGCCGATAGTAAACATCAGTCATTTTCAACTTTTCCCATAAAGCACTAGCATCAGAAATAAAACCACGCCTTTGTAATTCTTTTAGTACCTCAAGACTTACTACCTGAGCCTTATAGAGAGCAGTAAAATCAGGATCCCCTTGTTGGATAATTAAATCAGCCCTATCTTTAACTGTAGCGTTCTTAAATTTATATAGTTCATAATCTTTAATATCAGCCTCAGTAACCCCTTTCATCTGTAAATACTGTGATTTTTGTTCATCAGCCATCTCGGTAAATTTACCATCATCATCAACCAAAACATCTTCTATTAAAGATCTAGTATCATTTTCAGATTTACTTTTAGCAATAATATCGTAAATTGTTTTCGGTTGATCTTTTAAGTTATAAGTAGGGTGTCCGGTTAATTTATATTCAGATGGGAAATGTCCACTAGCATCTGTATTCCTTACACCTGCTTTATAAGCAGATCTATAATCGTAAAAATGTTTTGGATCATCTGGGTTTGGATCTAAACCATGTTCCCCTGCTATTTTTGCATACCAATCATCAAAATTGTTATCTTTTGGACTACTTACTTGACCAGAAACAGGCTTCCCACTCATAATTGCATCTATTAACTTTTCATCAGATATTTTCTCTTGTTTAGCTGTCTGTCTATTCTGTAGAATCCTCTCGTATTCATCTCTAGCGGCTTGAGGGTTAATACCTTGTAAATCTCGATAGTCTTGCGACTGATTAGTTCCAAGAGATCTTAAATTCTCTTTATAGTATCTTTGTGCTTCCGGAGTAGAATATCCACCCATCATTAAACCAATGGCTTTTCTACCTAATCCTGTTGGAGTTGGATACCTGACATTTCCTCCGGCAGTTTCAGAATAACCTCTTTTGAGATCCCCTATAAATCCGCCAGTCTTGTTAATTACTTGATTCCCGGCAGGAATAAGAGTTGTTAGTTGTCTTTTCAATTTCCCACTCATTATTCTATCCCAATCTAGATCTTCTCCGGCATCTGCTTGTTCTTTAAGTTCTTTCCCGGCGTTCCATACTGAATTTATGAGTTTTGCTGTTGGTGATGTATCTTCCCACTCTGTCGGCAAGTTACCCCAAACCTCCTCAAATCTAGCTCCGTATAAGGCTCCAACAACGGCTGTGATTGCGAAGTTAGCCATTCCCATTTTCAGTAAATAATTCCAACCCTCTTTTTGTTTTGGAGTTAGATCGCCTTTTAATAAAGTCTTTACTCCGCCGGTTTGTCTTGCCATATCAACAGTTAAACCAATATCTTTAATTCCGTACTGATTAAACTGTAAAATAGTTTTAACTACATCATTCTTAAACAATCCTACTGTTCCTAATTTTCCGTATTTATGAGCATACTTTTGGAAATTATCTACAACATACTTAGTTTTCTTAAATCCATCTAGTTTCAATTCGTCTGCTTTCATTTCAAAAGCGTGTAAAAAGACCTTGTCTTTTAATGCCTCTGATTTGTTAAACATATACATTATGGTATTAGATCCTTTTTCTAACAATTTCTGAGAAGTACCTTTACCGAATCTAACATCTAATTCATCTTCCAAAACCTTGCGAGTTATATCATATTTCTCAAGGATCTCATCTCCACCGGAGAGAGCTTTTTTGTAAGCAGCTCCAATAGTTTTAGTATCAGTTAAAGCCCATAACCTTTTAGGTTCAAATAAGTTGTTAATCGCTGATCTGAAATTCAATCCCAAAGCCCCATGGTACCAAGCTCCTCTAGTAAATCTCAATATGTCTTTTAGCATTGTTTTAGAAACAATATCCCTCGACAATAAAAGTTTAGCGGCATCATTTACATAGGCTTGAGTATGAAGATTATCAAATTTAGATTCCTCTAAAAACTTAGTTAAAATCTCTACTCCTTTATTCTTAAAAGCTCTCTGTGTCATGCTATTTAACAAATTCTCTGGATTGATCCCGGCTCTACCTCTGTTTGATAGCCATTTACCTACTGCCTCCGGGTTAATATCAGGGTTATGTTTAGATAAAGCTAAAGCCGCCTCATTAAATCTTCCGGCTTTTAACAATGGTTTAATCGTATCTTCAAGTAAAGAATTAGCATAAATCCGAGCATTATCTAATGGCTCGAAAGCCTTATAAACTCCTAATTCCTTGAGGTTTCTCCAACTATCGTAAAGACCGGATTCTGCTGTTTTCAACTTACCTTTAACAGTATTAGTATCAATCTTTTTACCAGATTCCTTAGCGATCTCTTTAATCCTATCAATAAGGTTAAGATCCTTTAATTTACCATCAATAGCAGATTGCCCCATTTCCTTAGCAAGATTCATTTCTTTAACAACTGCCTCGACAGGGATTCCTCTCCTTTTAGCTTCTATTATCGGTCTAAATTTATGAACTAAAGCCCTTTCCCAATAATGTTCTAATGACTTGAACGGATCTTTAATATATCCACCCTCATTTTTAATCCTCGGTAGTATATTCCCAAATTCGGAGTTCATTTCATCTATAAAAGTATTCGGTAGAAATTCCTGCATCTTCAAACTATTTTCCCAAATAAGAGGCATACCCCAATCTTGTCTTAACTGAGTTTTAGCACCAGAATACGATAATATAGCTCTTGAGGCTTGTAAATACTCATTATGAATTTTCCTAGCCTGAGGCGTTATTGGAATTTCTCCTCTAGCCATTTGACCAAATTTAACAGGATCTAATCCGGCATCACTAGCTCTAACTCTTAAATCATCAATCCAAGCCTTTCCGTAATCATTCCCAAACTGGAATGAACCATTCGCTTCATCTGCTTTTAATGTTAAAACATCTTTAGGCATCTGAGATCTAAAATCTGTTATTCTGCTTCCACTTGTTTCAACTACCTTATGCTCTATTTTACTCTTAACAGTTTTAGGTTGTTTTGCCTCTGGTGTCTTTGTTTTGTATTCCTTAGCATTTTGGTTAGCTCTAAAAACTTCTTCCGGAGATAATGTTGGTTCTGTTCTGGTTCCACGCCCCGGCTTAACTGGTTCTCTGGTATATATCTTGGTTTTTAAGGCATCAACCACATAACCCTCAGCGTTCCCAACTGGTTTCCCACTATCTTTGACATAACCCATAGCCCGGTTAATCTCAATATCAGTATAATTCTTTTGGAGTTTCTTAGTAAAGATTTCATCAAATCCATGTCTTTCTGCCATATATCTAGCAGTTACATCTTTCTTAGTTTTCAAATCAGATTTAACAAAATCTCCGGGCTTCTTATCGCCGATAATATCCTTAACAGACTTAACTCCTTTTGGTTTATCAACCCCTATAAAACCCGGCTGACTGGTAGTGATAAATTTCCTCCACATAGGCATTGTTACCAATTTCCCATTAGCATTAGGTTCAGTTACCGGTATATTCCACTTCCTAGAACCCTCTTTAATGCTGTCAAATAGCGTTGCCGCCTCTTTTACAGTCCACTTGACCGGTTTAGAACCAAGTATCTTTTCGCTTCCTCCTGAGATCAACTGACCACCAATTTCTGTAACTGCTCCCATAAAGGCTCTATCAGCCATATAAGAGGCTTTTTCGGTGTCATTGAGGTTAGTTGGCATATCGGCAAAACCCAATAAAATATCCTCAAAACTACCCCTTAAAGCAGTTGTTCCCAACCATTTCAGAATAGTCTTATTTTTAGTCGGAATAAATTTATTAGTTAGCTTGAAGAAAGCCTTGTTAACAGGATTATTAACAAAACCATACATTGATCCGGCTGTTTTAGCCAAGTCTATATTCCCAAATGGTGTTTCTGTATATCTGTCGGGTACATTAGCAGCGATATTTTCTATTCCTGTTTGACCTTTCAACACCCCGGCGGCACCACGCCTGAGAAGATCTGATTGACCAATCGGTTTATCTATTGAAGAAATCAAATTAGCAAAACTATGGATTTTCTTAGCTCCGGGTATAATTAACGATCCCCATTGACCAACACCTTTTGCTAAATTACCGGCAGATTGAGCATAATTCCTGTCAATTAAATGCTGATAACTTTTACCAAAACTTTCACTCCCCTTAGTTGAGGTATTGATTAAATTACGAGCATAATTAAGACCAGTTCTAGCAACTGGATTTTTTATTCTACTCTGTAAGTAAGTTAAAGATCCTGTCGGCGACATTACCTCCCGACCTGCTGCCGGAGAGAGAATGTTAACACCTGAACCAATTAACTTTTTAGAGGGATCTAAGCGAGGAGTATTTGGGAAAAAGGTTTCTCTACCCCAAGTGGCTAATTTACCGGTTTGAGGTTTGAAAAAACCTTGAGCTTCTTTTAATTTTCTTTTGTATTCTTCTAAGTAATCTGCGAAAAATCCCATACATATTTGTTTAGGCTTGGAATGAATTTTGATTGATAGTACCACTTACTACGCCATCAATTAAATCAGACCATTGAGGATATTTTGATTTTAGGCTACTCGCCCATGCGTTAGGATCAGCAGTAGATGAATTGAAGAATCCTCTGATTTCCATTTCTAAACTTCCGGGCATATTACCGGGCATATTACCGGCGATCATTTTGCCATAATTATTCTCTAAAGCGTGTTGTCCGGCTAATAATCCTTGATCTATTCTACCTTGTTCTTGGATCAAACCCATTGAATTTGACATATTCATTTTACTTTCTAAAAGAGCAGCTTGTTTAGTATTATAATCAGAAATTAAGCCTGATACATTTACAGCCAATTCGGAGTAAACTTCATCAATTCTAGCTCTTTTATCTCCCTCGCTAAGATTGATATTCCTTTGGATATTTATAATTTTATCTCTAGTATCAGCTTTTGTTTCCCTTTCAGCACCCATTAACTCTTTATCAATACCACTCATTTTACTAGACATTTCCCTTTCAGTTTTACCCTGACCGGTTAAAAATTCTTTATCAGCACCAGTCTGAGCTTCAATGAAAGCAGAACTATCAGCAGTACCAAGACCGCTAAACATATTTCTGCGTTGAGCATCTTGAAATTGTTTATTCTTAGTACCCCGGCGAATTGTCTGACCATAAGTTTCTTCTACATTTTCTTTCTTCTCAGCACCAGAGGCTTGAAGATCTGCTAATCCCTCCTCATAATCTCTAATCCCTCTTTTCTCAAATTTCTGATATTCAGGGATTAAAGCTGTAGCATCACTTTTTAGTTTTTCCCAATCCTGTAAAATTCTATTTACCCTTTGTTCAGCATAAGATTCCTGTGCCTGTTGTTGGCTTCCAAAACCTTGTTGGTTAATATCATCAGCTAAAGCATAAAGATCTTGATTCAAACTATCAGCATTTTCCTGTCCATAATTACCTTTATAAGGATCATCAACCAAATTTTGATAGTCAGTTTTAGCCTTAGAAAGATTATTAGCCCATTCGTTACCATAACCAGAACCTTGTATTTCAGGATATTCCCAATTATTAAGATTTCCTTGATCCTCGATAAAAGAGCTATTTCGAGCTACATCTGAGGCTTCTGGAACACCTAAACCTCTAGCATAAGCAGCCGTACCCCTTGTAGCTCCACCGGCAATAAGTTCAGAAAAGTTACCCTCTCCTAAACCGGGGATAGCATTTCCAAGCCCCTCAATAGCATTTCCAAATCCTTGCCTCCAAGATTCAGGAGTTAAATTTGTATATAGTTTATATGCCGGAATAGCTTGTCTATTCTGCTCAATAAGTTTTGTAACCTCATCTAATCTTGATTGTCCTAAATCATATTGAACTGGACTATAATTGATTCCTTGAGGCGATACCTGATAATTTTGTCCTGATGATTGTCCACTATTGTTAGAACCTCCGGAAGTATAACCCGGTGGAGGTTGGACAGTAGTTCTTTGTCCAGTTTGTTGAGCATAGTTTTGAACAGGATTTTGTGGTTGGTTTCCGGCAATATGCAATCCTGACGGAGCCGGAGGCGGTGAATAATAACCAACATTTTCAGGTACTTGAACCTGCTGACTAGCCCAATCATCTTGTTTAGGCTTAAACCAATCTATAACATTTTGGAACCAACCCATATACTAATATATTATCTTATAAATGTTATTTTTATAACTAAACAGTTATCTTAATAACTTTGCCTCTCCCTAAGGCTTTTAATTTTTCTGGATCACTTGAAATTCCAATTATCCTGTTTCCATATCTTTCTCTTACTTGTCGCAATAAGGCTTTAGCATCAACAGTTGATGAAGCTCCACCAGTCGGGGGTTTTTGTCTTTGAACCATTTGAGAATAAGTTTGTGGTTGATTCCCACCACGAATCTGTATATCAGCGTGTTGTCCAGTTGTATTTCCTGCTCCATAACTTCCGGGTTGACCTCCGGTAAAAGCTCTAATCTTGCCATCTTGATCTATTATTTTTGATAAGTGGGAAATCGTATAAGTTTGATTTGATTTAGGATTATATAGATTGATCTGTTGACCATAGCCAGTTTGATCCATTCCATATCCCCGGACATCAAAACCGGATAAATCCACTTCTGTTCCTTGAGGAGTAGCAATATCATATCCCTTATGAGTTTTGTAAAACTTTCTAGTTGATGGATGGGCGGCTCCGGGCAACTGAGTAATATCATGACCACCACCAAAAAACTCTTGATCTAGCTGTTGAGCTATCTGTTGCGGTGTCATTGGTGCAATACCTTGTTGTGGTGCCATATTAAGTTACTGCAACTCTAAATGTTTCTTTCAATGGTTTACCCTCTAACGAAGTTGACCTTAACATCAATCCCATAAAGAGCCAGTTATTATTAGCGGTATTATCTATTAAATAAAAGTTTATTGACCTTGCCGTTGCCATCATTGTTAATTCCTGAGGAATATCTGATCCCTCGGTAGCCTCAGGTAAACTCTCTGACATTGAATCACCAAATAGAAAGCCACCCCATAAATCCTCGCCTAAACCTATCCCTCCGGATAAACCAGATAGAACTGCTGATCCCTGACTAACATTCCCATCAGTTAAAATTTCAGCAGTAATTCCACCGCCAGTAATATACTTAAACCATAAAACAGGATTCCTATAGATCTTTTCGACATCAAACTTTTTATCATTAAAATCTTTAGTACCTACAATAGAAGTGAAAGCAGATCCATTATCGTTAATTGTAGTTTCAAACATTCTAATCATATATCCATCAGCATTTGAGCCGCCATAAAGATAGACATTGGTACCATTGTCATAAACAGAATAATGACTACATTCACAAGGTAAACCATTCCAATAAACCCAACCACCAAATCTGACATCTAAAACATATCCTCTATCATTTTCAGTATTATCCCCTGATGGATAAGAAAAGCCATATTTATTATCCCACTTCCACGAAGCTATCTTTTTCAAACTAGCCCGGTTTGCATTAGTCAAATCATCTTGGAAGAAAATACTTACCTCATTAGTTCTTAAACTATCGCCGACATAATTCTCCTGTTGTCCGACAGTCATTACCGCAATCCGGTTCTCTTTTTGAGCTACATACATATAATCATTCTTAATTTCCTGACTAGACCAGAAGCTAGTACCACCATGATCAGCAGTAATTTTCACTATTGCCGGTAATCCTGTAGTAGTAAAGTAAAATCTAAATAAACCATTAGTTTTCCAAATTAAAACCCCTTGTTTATAAGGTTTAATATCAATAATTTCTCCGCCATCATTAGCATAAACATCAACCCAACCACCACCATATTCTCCACCGACAAAACTATCAATATACTGGACAGTACCGGAATAATAGAACCGACAGGGATGATAAGTTGAATCCTCAGTAATCCCGGCTACAAATTGGCGGTCTAAAGAATAACAACCATATTTACCTGTGATTCCACCGGTATTATTAGCATCAGGAGCTAATTTTGAGGTAGTCGGCGTATCAGATCCATCATCAATATATTCGCTTTCATAGACTGTTGCTAAAAATACTCTACCAAAACCAGTAGCAGTTCTACCATAAACATTATATCCGTCAGCACTTGTTACATTAGTCCAATCTAAAAGATTATGTTTATCAGAAGATAAATCATCTGCTCCGGTAGTTACATTAACTGCCGTACAGGCTAAAGTTTCTCCGTTAGCATTAAAAGCAGAAACTTCATAAGAGTAACTTTCTGATCCGGCAGATACACAAGTAATGGTTCCAGTTGCCGGAGTTACCGGTGTATTGGCTACTGCATAAGTAAATGTTTTTTCTCCAATAACAGTTATTGTAGCTTTTATATTATAATCAGCTTGATCAGCTCCGGAAACAGTTACTTGATCTCCTGTTTCGTAAC
>Ga0307928_10004356_pt1 | contig 10751 bp, 11 predicted proteins | sample AceLakmetagen232_FD_201815 | JGI IMG/M metagenome (GOLD analysis project Ga0307928, IMG submission 201815) | Saline water microbial communities from Ace Lake, Antarctica - #232 | ecosystem: Environmental > Aquatic > Non-marine Saline and Alkaline > Saline | place: Antarctica: Ace Lake...
TAACATACTTTTTGACTGTCAAATTGAGTAACATAATCGAAGTTATCTCCTTTCTCACCATCTAATACAAGTTTACAGTTGTAGTTTCTATTTAAGGTAATTGGTACGAGATCAGAACCGATATTCTCAGTTAATGATTTAGTAAGGTCTGTACATTGAACGTCAACAGTAGTTTCGTCAGAGAACTTAAATGTCTCAATAATTCCTGTCCATTCAGTGGTATAAATGGAATTTACTTCGACCATAAGTTTAGTAACGAGGTTATTAAAGAATACACCTTCAGAATGGATTGTCTTAATGAACTCTTCGTTCTTTATTTTAAATCCAAATGAATACCCACTCGCTAATGCACCACCTTTGGCAACATTAATCTTTTGTTTAGCGGTTCTTAATTCATTTACTAGACCACCATCTGAATCGAAAGTCCATGTTCCATCTACAATACCGAAATTAGTATTATTGTAATTGGCTTTATTAGTAATAACTGGAGAATCCTTTTCGCCGACAGAAGATGATAGAACTAATATATCTTCTTTGTCATACCAAACTCCGGTAGCTCGTTCTAACTTGACTGTACGAAGTCCTACACCCGTTGGAACGTACTCTAAGACTATTCCAGTAGCTCCACTCATTTGACCTTCGATGACATCACCGGGAAACAACTCTATTGAAAGTCCTAGTATATTGAATTGTTGTGTATAGGCTGTTACACCTTCAACAACCACTTTGTATTTAATTTTAGTATTCTGTGTTGTCATATTTTTTAGTTCCTATTGAAGTCTTTATATTTATAGTTCGATCAGTGTAATATTACTTACCCAATGTAGTAATCCATTCGGTTGGAAGTCGAAGTTAAGTATTTTAACTTGGTAGTTGTAAACATCAACATCCAATACAGGGTTATCAAACATTGGTAAAACTTCATTAGTAGTCCATGTGAAAGTATTAGCACGTTGATTAGATACAAACTTTTGTAATTCACCCATTTCTTGTTGAGTATGGAAAGATTGAAAGTCGGCCTGTTTTCTTTTACTTGGTTCATTAGACGAATTTAATAATACTGTTGTACCATAATCTCCTTGTGACATAGACGAATAAGAATGTTTATTCATTGTAGTTTGTCTTGCAACAGGAAACTTATAATATATCGTTGGTAAAAGTGAACTAAGAATTGGGTCGTAAGTAACGGCACTAACTATTTCCAAAGTTAATGGAATTGTAGTTGTCAGAACATCTCTCATAGGAAACTTAACAACTTCATTGATTATATTACAAGTAATTGGACTAGAGTAATCAAGTCCTGGACCAAAGATATATTCTTTGTCACATTCGATTGTTATTTGTTTCTTTTCAATTAATATTTTCTCAGCAAGATCAAACATATCATCATTATCACCAACTATTGTAATCTGTGTTGTGTACTTATCTGATTCTACTCCGCGATCACTCATATATGTAGAACCATTTAACATTGGAACTGACTTAATTGCTCTGTTATACGTTGGTGTAAAAGACTTTAGTACATTTACATCAAAACTAGAATATACCTCTGTTGGTACTCCAAGTATATCTATTATTCTATGGCCTACATTAATTTTCATATATTATCTCCTATACACTCGCCTCTAATCCTAGCTGACTCGCTCTTTTAATTGCATTTGTTACTGCTTGAGCAAGATTATCTGAATCTGTACTTGCATCGGCAGTTATATTTATCTGATATGTAGTTCCACCGAGCGACCCACCTTCGTTAGCGATGTCTAAGTTTTCTTCACCAATAGAATCTACGGCAGTTTTCTTCATTACAAATTCACCATTACTTAAACTAGCATTGATTGAATCTGAAGTAGACGATCCTGGACCTCTTACGATACCACCATCAGCAAACTTTTGGCGACTAATATCAACTTGTTGACGAATACCTATTGCAGTAATAGCGGCGGCTTGTGCCCAACCAAAAGGAAAACCAAGGCCAAGAGCTTTAGTAACCGCAACTGCCGTATTGATTGCTGCTGTTGCCATCGCCACTTCTTTATTATCATTGAATACAGATTGAAATGCTTGAGCAGTAACTTGGGCAGTACTCATCGCTAAATTCTTCTTATAATCATACTCTTGTTTAGCAAGTTTCTTACGTTTTTCAGCAGCAATCTTTTCAATATTATTAATTCCATCTTGTTCCTCAGAATTTACTTGTACAAGTTCAGTTGCCCGTCTTTTCCGTTCGGCAATAACATCTTCCGAATTTTCGTCTTTACCTTCGGGTGGTGTATATGACTCAAGTAACTCTTTTCTAGCATCCATTGTTTTTTTAAGTTCTGAAAGTTCAAGTGTTCTTTCAGATTCAATCGCCATCTTCTTGTTTTCTGAATCTGTTTGAGTTGCCTGTTTTCTATTATTTGATAAACGATCCAACGACTGTTTGGTAAATTCTTGTTGATCTGAGTCTATTTTTTCAAGTTGGGCTTTTGTATTTTTGTATATAGCAACACGTTCTCCTGCATCACCTTGATACATAAGCTTCAAATTTGCCATAAGTAATCTAGTATTATAAGACAAATCACTAATAGCTACTCGGTCAATATTATCAATTTCATCTTTAGTTCTATTGGCTTGTGTAATGGCGTCATTACCGGATTTCTTATCTAATGCAAGTTTTTCCATTGCAACTGACTGTGCATTAAATGTTACTATGTCAGATAATGTCTTATTACTTTCAAGTATTTCTTTGTCGGCTTCATTTGCACTATTAACTAATATCTGAACATTTTGAAGATATGCATCACTTTTAATTTTCTGAGATTTCAAGTAGGTTCTCTCTACGTCACGGACATCTCCTATCTGTTGTTGTATAGAGGACATATTCATCCTCTTAGTGTCTTTTCCTAATTCAGCAATACTTAAATCACTTCTTTTTACTTCGGCTTGGTATAATGAATCAACGGCTTGTTTGTATCGTTCAAGACGGGCCAACTCTGCATCATCTCGTTTCTTTTTCTTATCTGCTGCGGCATCATCTCGTGTCTTTTTCTTATCTGCCGCAGCATCGGCATCTTCAATTTCTTTGTCGGTCAATAACTTCTTTTCTTCTATGATTCCCTTACCTACATCCCAAAATTCTTTTTGGGCTGTATTAGCTGCCAATGAGCCATTTTCAACAGATCTATTATACTCATCTACTTTAATTTGTAACGTGTCCCAATTAGATTGGAAATCGACAAGTTCATTCTGTCTATTTTCTAAATTCCCAAAATCAATCCAATCACCAACGGCCTGTTTTTCTTTAATATAAAGTATTCTTGCGGCCACTTGTTCCATTTTTTTTTCAATCTTCAACTGTTCATCAAGATTAGAACTGTTATTAACTTTAGCTTGTAATGAACCCATCTCCGAAAGTTCTTTATTAAGGTCTTTTAATTCCGTTCTCTTCTTCTTAATAACAGGAGTATCATCACGAATCTCTCCAAATTTTGCACCTCTCTGGTTTTCTTTTTGGAGAATATCAAGTAATTGGGTTGTTTTCTTATATTGAGCCTTAGTAGTTTCATAATTTTGTTGGAATTGATCAGCTGTTGTACCTTGGATAAAGTCGGCGGCTTCGTTGGCCTCTTGAATTAAACCTTTAATCACTTGCTTATATGCAGAGAATATTCCAGTTTGTTTTACAAATGCTTCGGCAAAGTTTTTAGTAACTCCACTTAAAGTCGATTCAAGACCATCACCTGTTTCAGATAATGCTTCCATCCCGCCTTTCGTTTTCTTTAATTCACCTTGTAATATTCCCCAAGCTTCTTTACCTTTGCCGGCTTCTTGTAAAGCTAATAGTTTTAATCTTGTTTGACCCGAAATTAGACCTAAGTCATTTAATCGAGCAACTTCCATGCCGATAGCACCGCCGCTTTGGAAGTTACCATAGGCGCGACCAACTGTAACAGCGAGTTCTTTAAAATCCACTCCTGCAACAGCGGCAGCGTCACCAACTAATCTAAGTCCTTCACCTGTTGATAACACACCGTTAGTTAATGTTTCTAATACTAAACTAGCCGATGCAACTTGATCTACTTCAAATGGTGTTGAATTTGCAAATGATTTTAACTCTTGAAATCTTACTTGTGCTTCGGTAACAGAACCTAATAAAGCTCCGAATCTTGTTGTAAGGGATTCAGACTGTTTTGCAACATTAATTCCAAATTTAGTAAAAGCAAGACCTGCGACACCAATAGCGGCGGCCATTGCAACCCATCCTGTTGAAAGACTTTTAAGACTAGATTCTTGTGAAGTAACACTAGTTTTATTCTGAGTAGCAGAGTCCTTTATTTTATTAGAACTTGATTGGGCGGATGTTCCCAACTTTTTGAATGACTGTTGACCTGTTTTAGTATCTACTTCAACGACTATACCAACTTTTTTCTTTCTAGCCATGATTACCTCTTGAAATTTTAATGAGTATGTTTCTTTCTATTTATATAAAACGAGGAAAAAAGGGCTATTAACCCTTTCCTTTGATAAAATCAACACTTTCTTGTAACATTTCTTTTTCTACTGAGTCAATATTCACATGAATTTGTAAATATCTATCTAATAAATCAAACTGATCCATAATTACTTTAGGTTGATCTAGTGACGAACCATTGTAAGGTAATATATTCTTATCATTGAAACAATTATACAAATATCTGAATGTAATCATGTCTGTATCCATATAATGTACAGGGCAACGATCTAAATATTGTTTCTGAGTCCCTTGACAAATAGAACATTCCCTATTACCTCCACACTCACAGGCGACAAACCACTTCTTCTGATCGGGATTAGAACTAAGGCACCCATACTCATTAGTTTCTGAACAAGTATGGGTTTGGCCTGACATTAATGCCGCGAGTGTCTTAACTTTTTTCTTTCTTTTACCGAATTAAGTATTGCAATCTGATTCACAACTTCCTTGATTATCTTCCATGATGGTTCATATTCAGTAGTTGTTAGTCCTTTAATTTCAACAACACCAAATTCAAATAATTCAACGTAATATTCATCACTATGGATTACAGGATTACCATCTTCATCTTTAATCATTACATCATTTTCGTCCCATTCCATATGTTTGATAACCATATTTGAATATACGTCGTCTTCGTCGAAATCAAATATCTTTAAAACAAATGTAAGACCAACATCATACCTTGATTCATACTCTTCTACTCCAGATTTAGGCGGAATTAATCGGAATTTCTTTTTCTTTGTATTTTTCTTATTAGCCATATTATATAGCTCCTTTGTAATTGTGTTATCCTTATATTTATAGAAACGAAAAAAGACCACCCATTACGAGCAGTCTTTTAATATTAGTTGTTGAGTAATCTTATATTGCTAAAATCTCAAGCTCACCATCATCCAACGCAGATGTTAATCCAAACTCTAGTGCGAATTTAGAGATACCATCTTGGTCAGCAACTTGAACATTCTGTAAACGTCCTTCAGCGAAGATATAGAAACAATTGAACTTTTTGTCACCGAATCTCCAAGAGTTAGAAACTTGTGCTGACTCAAACCAATCTGATATGATAGGAAGAGTAGCTGAATCTGGTCGATCCATTTGGTAACTTAACATTGGTTTTCTACCTGTTACGATAAATCCTTCAATACCACCAACTGAGTTTGCGTCTCGTCGAGCACCAACTCCCATCGCTAAGTCTAATGAAAGAGTCGCATCAATTACAGGAAGAGTAGTATTATACTTCAATCGTGCATTTTGGAATAATGGTGGAAGTTGCTGATCTCTTACGATATTTGGAGTTGCCTCGGCGTCTATTGACCATTGAGCGACACCTGACGTTTCAACGATAACACCTTGGATGTCATAGTTAAGTCTTGGAATATTACTGTCGTCAGATGTAATAGACAAAGTAGGAACAGCATTATACAATTCACTCTTCTGTCCATCTTCTTCAACTCTTACTGAAAGTCTGTTAGTTGCGGTAGAATCAAATTTGTATGAAACCCCACGATCTACTTCAACACCAGCACATTCAGCAACACCTGAAATAGAACCTGAAACAGTCTCTAATGTAAATCCTGGAACACTTACACGAACTATAATAGTTGGATCAGACTGATGAGTATCAATCAATACTTCTCCGACACCAGAAGTACCAGTGACCGTTTCACCACGAACAAAGTTTGTAGTAATTGAACTTACAGGAATTTCTTCGATTGTTTCGTCTATTAATTGCGAAGCTCTGAAAAGGTCGTTAAAGTAAGGGCGTGTAACCCCATCACTGTAATCTGCGCCGTACATCTCTGATACCCCATTTACATTACCAATTTTTACACCAACCATATTTGCTTCTGGTGTGTATGAACCTTTTAGAATATCTCTTTCTATCAATTCGGGAGTTGCCTGAGCTTGAGTACCAGCGTCGAGACGATATACGTCACCAACAGTAGGTGACTCAAAATCACAAGCTGTTTGCTCTGCGATGAAGATGTCGGTAATTCTAGTTCGTTTATATGAGCTACATGCCATTTTAAACCTCCGGGGTTTTATATTTGTTTTGTTTGTTTAATTATTCTTATTTATATCTCTAACACTTTATTAGGGATTTGTATTTTCTTCTTCTCTGTAATTTACCACAGTGTTTATGTTTATTCCACCGAATACCTTGTCATTCTTTGACGAGCCATTCAATCGAGATATGTAATTATCATCCATGTACCAATCAGTCCAATAGTCACAATTTGTTGTGGGTATTGTAACGTGACTTCGATATTCAGACATAATATTTTTGATCTTTCTTAATTCAATTGCCGAGTCCTCATATAACTTTGCAGAACCTGTATTAATGACTACATTTATATCAATTGGACATTCTAATGTAAGAACGTGTAATGTAGGTGCATCATTATCAACATCTTCTACTCCACGCCCTATAAAGATCACAGGGAACTCTTCAGATGGGATTCTATCCACTTCTCTATCTTCAAATGTGGTAACATCATAAACTGTGTAACCTCCACTTGTAAGAATAGATGACATTTCTGTCATTACTTCATAAATACTAGCCATTATGATCTCCCTATATTACCAATCATCATTATATCAGTTGATATTTCTGAATATTGTTCGACACTTGCGTCATAGAATGAGTTTTTATCGAGTACACCGAGTTTTTCGTTGTATCGTTTAGTATAATTGCGAAGTTTCTTCTCAAATTTATCTTCTAATACTACTGAGTTTTCAAAAGGAGCTTCTGAATCGTCAATTAAATCATTAAATATCTGAATACCTGTCCATAAAACCATTATCTCTTTAACCTCAAATGTTACTGGGTCGGCTAGATCAGTTGAATCAGTTGCAATTCCCTTCTTTCTAAGTAATGACTCGTAAAAGTCATCGGCCTTAGTAAGATATATGTTATCAAAACCCGATGTTGGTAATCCTGCATCAAATGGTACTGACCAATCACTTCCTGAAAGTGTGACTGAGTTCTTTAGACTTGTATCGGTAAAGTCCATTGAGTTTAATATTGTTGACATTATAAGTCTCCTTGAATATCTTTGGTTAATTCTTTGTTTAATATTTCTATGTATTCGTCTATTTGTGAATCGTATGCGTTTAAAATGAAAGGGTCACCCTTACCATTGTTCCACATTGCAGTATTACCTAGTGTTGTCTTACGTTTACCATACCAAATCCATCCAGAATAGTCTGCTTCGGCGAATATGTAAGATTGTGGTTTTGCATTTCCCGACTCTTTGTGGAATACGGATCGTTCAAGATTACCACTTCTACTTACAAATATATGGTTCTTCTTTGAATAATCGACAATCATTTTAGAGGCCGTACCCATTGAATCTCGGACATTCTTCTGAAACTTTGCCGCACGTTTAAGTTTGGCAATGAATTTGTTATATTCTCTGAGGTCTACTTCAAAAGCCATCTAATTAACCCTTCTTAACTTTCTTTACTGATTTCTTTGAAGATTTCTTCTTAGAAGATTTCTTTACTGATTTTTTCACTGATTTTGGTTTCTTAACTTTCGGTTGATCTATTCCATACTTCTCTTCCAATTCTTCTTTACTCATTTTACGAGTTTCGGATGTTTCAACAACAGGTGAAGGAACTTGAGGGACCGAAGCGACCGAATCAACGACCTTTGATCCAACTAATGTAAGATCGGGGACACCGATTCTCTTGAAGGCGCCAATCGGGTCGTTAATATATTTCATATCAACTATTTGTAAACCATTATCCTTTGCTAACTTTTTTACGTTCTCATTATACAATGAAAGCGGATGTTTGATGAACCATTTATTCTTTTCGGGTAGTTCTTGAATTTGTATTGACATTCGTACTCCTTAATCTTGTTTCTCTTATTTATATATTTAAAATATCAAAACAATCGTCTAAGTATATGAATAGTCTTAGAGGGATTATCTTGTTTACCTATACTACCACACCACAGATCAGAGAAGTCGACTCCTAGACCCTTTAAACTAGAAAATTAGGGTATACCAGTAAACGATCTCAAACTTGGGTACAAAAAAGAGTCAACTTCGGGTTAGGAAATTGACTCTTTAAGATATTAGTTAAACTTTAACTTACGCTGAATAAGCCTTAAGAATAGTACCGGCACAACCTTTTACAGAAGTAGCGACACGATCCCAGTTTGAACCTGTAGCAAGTTCAGCATCAGTTGGAGATTTACCACCGTTAGTCACATCCCAGGAAAAACCACGAACCCCAATAATAAATGCGTAATCTGACTGCCATGTAGTCTCGATACGTTTTTTACCATTACTTGTTTCCAAGTTATAGATAACGTCGTCTCCACCTTCAACTGTCAATCCACCGGCAACAAGACTAAGAACTTTCAATTCGTTAGTATCGCTAAGAGCAGGAATATCAGAAACGATAACTGGCTTTCCAAGGATATCAACAACAAGAACATTATCAGCTTGGAACAATACACTTGCAAGATTTTCATCTACAAGTTCATGATAAGCCGCACCAGTCATTACTTGACCGATAAGTTGCATAGATTTGTCACCCATTTTAGCGTGTGATCCGTTAATGTTTTTGTAAGAGATTTCACCACCACTTGTACCTAATGCCGTAACATCATTTACTAGTCCAGCAACATTCTCGATAGCCGCAACACCAGACTTAACAACAGTATTTAACTGATCTGCAAGTAAAGATTCTGCCGCCATTGTAGATATACTATCAATAGACTCACCTGTTGGAGCTTCAATCCAAGACATTTGTGAAGGTTCAAAACGTACTGGTCCAAATCCACCACCAACTTTTACTTTAACTTGTTGAGCTTGAGTAAGGTCAGTAACTGCCGTTGCTGTGTTTGCCGCATAACGATCAACTCTACGAGTAGCACTAAGCATATTGTAGAATGAAGTTTTGTTAAAATCACCTGATTGTAGTTGTCCACTAAGTACGATAGTTCCGTTTGAACTTGCGTTAAATTTGTCAACCATTTGTGCATATTTTTCAACAATCGCTGGTGCATAGAATTTGTTGAATACACTCATATTTGTAAGAGCCATTTAAGACCTCCTGTTATATTGTTTTGTTTAATTAATCGTATTTATATAAGTTTATATTATTCTTTGTTTTGTAATTTGTAATTATATTATACTATTCAACACCTTCATCCACTTGTTTCTGATAATAAGCTTCACGATCTTGTGGAGTTTTACAATCAGCAAGAGATGATGTTACCGTAATTTCTTTATCTAATCCGGTGTCAAAACCCCGTTTATGGTTAGATTGTGTAAGGTAAGGGTTAGACTTTGCAATTTGATCCGCAAATGAACCTAAGTCCTCAACTGTTTCAATGGCAGCCAAGTTCGCATTGATAACTAAGTCTTGAGCCGAGGCATCTTTAATTCCCTTAGATGAAAGTTCTTTACGAAAATTAGATTTAATATTATTCATTTCATTTGTTTTTTTCTCACTATTGTAATTAGTAGTAAGTTCACTCATTTGATTCTGAGTTTCATTAACTAATCTTTTAAGAGTCTCTAATTCAGTTTCTTTACCAGTATTTGTTTCTTTATACTGATTTAAACTTGTTTGAGTATTCTTGAATGTGTCAGTAACAGTTGTTAAGACATCCGCTAAAGAGGTTTCAGCTTCAACACCATACATAGACTGTACAGAGTTTTTAAAGTCCTTGAGTCTCTTAATTTCGCCTACTGCTGTAACCTTCTTTGCATCTTCTGTTGAGATACTAGATTGTAGCGAGGTTAATATATCACTCATACCTTCTGTTGTTCCACTTTCAATTAATGATTTTAGTTTTTCTAATTCAGCTTTCATGTTTTTATGTTCCTTAGCAATCAATGCTATTGGTTTTGAGTATTCAATACTCGGTTTTGTTTAGACAATCAATGTCCGTTTGTAATCTTATTTATATAATCTATTATTCCTCTACTATCTCAACCTCAATTGACTGAGCTAACGGGATTAAAGCCATCTCTTTAATCTTCGATTCTTGTAAATCAATTAGATAGTCACGGCGAGTAGGATCGTTTGAATACGAAATAGTTATCATATCAAGCCCAATCTCTGCCTTTACTTGTTCGGCTAATACACCACTGTCTATAAGGGATTGGAGAGATGTCAATTCATCGGTCTTAGTTAATGATTCAAAGTCAGTAATATAAACTACATTGAATAAATATTCGCCACCTACAAAGTTTCGTAGTGCTGTATTAATCAACCATAACTCAGTATC
>Ga0307928_10004357_pt1 | contig 10746 bp, 18 predicted proteins | sample AceLakmetagen232_FD_201815 | JGI IMG/M metagenome (GOLD analysis project Ga0307928, IMG submission 201815) | Saline water microbial communities from Ace Lake, Antarctica - #232 | ecosystem: Environmental > Aquatic > Non-marine Saline and Alkaline > Saline | place: Antarctica: Ace Lake...
TAGGAGGGTCAACCAAAGAAGTAATTCGGTTGACCCTTTTTTTCTTTGTAAATCCAAAACAGCCAATCTGTCCAAGTTTCAGGTAGCTATAGACTCCAAAGCTCGCTATCTTTGTGTTGCTATGCCAATCCAAAGAGGAGTGAGCTATGCCTCACACGAAGCAATTAGCCGATGAAGAACTTGCTGAGCTTGTCAACCTAAATGTCGAACGAGTAGACCTAGTTGGCAAACCGGCGATTCGGCGTCAATTCTTTTTCACAAAGGAATCACAGCCGACAGGCGTAAACCAGTCACTCGTTGATTGGTGCAATCTAACGCCTGCCGATTACTCAATCACCCAACGAAGAATCGCTTGCCCAGTGGCTATTAGCGCGTGGGCAGAGAAGCAGTCAACCAACGAAAACCGGGAAATCGTTAAGGGGGATCTTACGCCCCTTTTCAAGGAACCCGATGGCAGAACAAACTACTGGGGGATTCGGGCTGCCTTAGAGCAGCTACCAGTCACGGACTATCCAGCGGTAGTGAAATCCGAAGCCGAGGCAGAGCTACGCAAAGCATTAGAGCAAGCGGAGCAGGAACTCGGAGAGGAGGACGGTGAAATGCCGAAAGCCGCAACAGTCGCAGAAGACATCACGGACGTCGCGCAGCGAATGTCCAAAGAAGAGAACGAAGAAGCACTCGCAGTGATCCGCAGGGAAGCAAGCACCCTGATCAACGATCTTCGCAAGGGTTTGGAAAGCGGGGAGCTTGACGCTGAAACGGTAGAGCGAGCAATCGTGGAACTCGAAGCGTCTTTGAAGGATGCAGACGTTTCAAAGGAAGACCTGGAATCATCTATTGCTGATCTCCGCGAGCTTCTTCCGAACAGCGAGAACGAAGAGACGGTAGAGGACGCCGAAACCACCGAGGACGCAGAGACAACCGAAGGCGATGAAACGTCGGAAGACGCGGAAACGTCGGAAGCTGCTGAAACGTCCAAAGAGGAAGAAGCTGCCGAAACTACGGAAGACGAAGGCAGCAACGAGGAAACCTCATCTGAGGACACCCCAGAGGCCGAAACGGAGACGGAGGAAGCAGCAACCGAGGAAGAGGCAGAGGAAGAAGCCGAAACCACGGAAACCCCCGAAACCGAAGTCGCGAAGGAAGAGGCAGAGGAAGAAGCCGAATCCGTCGAGCAGGCCGAAGGTCTTTCCGAAGATGAGCAGAGCACGTTGCTTCGCTCGCTTCAAGCAGTCGCCGGATTCAAAGACAAGCTAGGCGGCGCGTTTGAAAAGATGGCGAGCTTGGTTGGGTACAAAGCCAAATCAGCCGAACCCGTTGACCTGTCAGAAGTCGAAGCTCTTCTCAAGAGCGAACAGCCCGAATCGATTCGCAAGGCATTGCAGCAATACGTCGCAGTTGCCAAGCGAACCGAGACGCTGGAAGCAGCGTTAGAGTTGGAGCGTACAGAGAAGGCAGAGATCAAGACGAAGTTGACGAAGGCCCAAGAGGTCGAACTCGACCGCAGCACTTTGGCAAAGGCCCAGAAAGTCGGACTCATTGGTGTCAAGAACGAAGCACTCGCTTCCTTGCTCAAGAAGATCCATGTCGTCGACCCGGAGCTTGCAGATGAAATGTTTGGAGTATTCAAGTCTGCGAACGAAGCGATCAAGAAGAGCGGACTGCTCGACGTGATCGGAACCACCGTCATAGCCCCGGATTCACCGCTAGGCCGCATCCACGCGATTGCCAAATCCATCGAAGCAGACAGCGACGGTGCATTTTCATTCGCACAGGCCAAAGCGAAGGCATGGAGAGACAACCCGGAGATCACCGCAGACTACACAGCGGAGCATCGGGAAGCTCAAGGTCGCCGCTAGACACTGCTGAAAAAAGCGATAGAAGGAGGATGAAGAATGGCTACTGAAAATCTCGGTCGAACCCAGACGTACGTTGCTGGAGCAGACCTTTCGAGCCATCAATTTGGACTTGTCATGTACGGCACGACAGAAGGCGAAGTAATTGTCGCCACTGCCGCCAGCGAAGCATTCGGGATTCTTATGAACAACCCCGAAGATGGCAAGCTGGCAACAGTCCTAACCCGCCCCGGAGTTAAGGCGCGGCTACGGATTGGTGCTGCTGTCACGTTCAAAGATGCTATTGAATCGGACGCGGATGGTGAGGGAATTACGCTCACACGCGATGGCGATGGAACTACGGAAACTTTCTTGGTGGGTTATGCCGAGGAAGACGGCGGTGGGGCTGACGAGATCATCACGATCCGAACAGTCTTTGCACCGACGTCCAAATAGGAGGGGGTGAACAACAATGGCAGGCAAACCTACGACCACTGATGTTCATATCAATACGGCTCTTTCGGACATCTCGATTGCGTACAAGCAGTCAATCGACAGCTTGATCGCACATCAGACGTTCCCAATCGTTTCAGTCGAGAAGCAGTCCGACAAACTGTTTGAGTTCGACAAGAACGACTGGATGAGAGACGAAGCACAGAAGCGAGCACCGGGCACAGAATCTTCCGGTAACGGCTTCGGGATCACGGCTCCTCACACCTATTTCTGTGAAGTCGTCGCCCACCACAAAGACTTGCCGTACGCGGTAGTCGCCAACTCCGACATCAACGGGCTTCCGGCTCAGATGGCAGAGTTCGTTACGTGGAAGCTGTTGCTCCAACGGGAACGCGATTGGATTGCGAACTTCTTCGCCGCCTCGATTTGGGAGACCGATTTCACCGGAACCGCTGCTGACGACACAGGCACGAACGTCGTTCAGTTCAATGATGGCGCACTCTCGGACCCGATGAAGGCTATCGACCGAGGACGAAAGGCCATTGGTCAAAACACCGGATTCCGTCCCAACATCTTGGTGATGGGGGAAGAGGTTTTCGACGAACTGCGCCGACACCCGGACGTGAAAGAGACAATCAAATACACCCAGCTGGGTGTAGGTAGCGAGGAACTTCTCGCCACTCTCTTCCGCGTTGACAAGGTTCTTGTTCCTGGCTCGTCTTACGCAACAAACAACGAGGGAGCCACGGCAGCTTACAGCTACAACTTCGGCAAGGACATGCTTCTCTGCTACGCACCCGCGTCGCCGGGATTGCTGACTCCTACCGCTGGCTACATCTTCGAATGGACCGGATTCAACGGCCTCGGATACGACGTAGCGATCAGCGACATTCCGATGGATCACCTGAAAGCAACTCGTATCGAGGGAGAAATGGCCTACGATGCGAAGGTTATCGGAACCGATCTTGGCTGCTTCTACAGCGGCATCATCGCATAGACAGGGAGGGGGCGAGCACTATGAGTCAGTACCTAGTGCGTATCCCATTTAGTTCGTACACGCGAGGGACGGTGCTTGAAGAAAGCATCGAACAGGCGGCACGGTTTAGGATGCTTATCAACGGGGAATTCCTTGAGAAAATCGAGGCCGGAACCGTTCATGGAGTATTCATTTGCTGCCAGAAGTTTCGCGGAGATGGGACGGACTGGCTTCCCGGTCAGTTGATCGACCTTCGTAATCGCCAATGGCGAAACGAAACCGCATTGCTGAATGTAGGAATGATCCGCCGAGCAACCAGGAGTGACCTTGACGCCGGGGATGACAACCCATCCCCGGTTCACTCCTACGAGGGGAACGCAGCATTAACGCTGACCCCAGAGGTAACGGTCATTCCGCAAACACAAGTGCCAGAGGAAGCGTACAAGAACGAGAACTGGCTGAAGACCGAGTACACCACGAAGCACAGGACGATGACGGACATCGGAAACGAGTTCGGAATCTCCCCGCAGAACGTGGGATACTGGCTCAAAAAGTTTGAGATCAAGTCGCGACCCCGTGGCACACCGAAGCCATAGGAGGTAGCCGCATGGGCATTACAGATAAACAACGCGGCAAGGTCATCGTTGGCAATGGTTCTCTCACAGAGAGTATGCTCGATGGAGCAGCCCTTTCGGGAACCGTCGTCACCGCAGGCACAGCCGTCAACGTGGCTCATGGATTGGGGAAGATTCCGGTGGTAGCTTTCATCATGACAGGCGACGCATATATCGCCAGCGTTGATGTGACGAACATCGTAGTCAACTCATCCAAGAGCGCACACGCCTTCACCGCCTACGCATTGAAGTAGGAGGGGGTGCAGAAATATGAGTTGGCATTATTCAGGGAACCCGGCAGCCAGCGACCGTGATGCGGTTCGCTGGCACTCCGGAGACGTGAACGAAGACGAACAACTCATCACAGACGAAGAGATTGAGTACGCTCTCTCGGAGAGCAGAGATGTCAACGGAGCAGTAGTTCTATGCGCCGAAAGCATCGCCGCCCAATTAACGAGAGAAGCCGACATGAAGGTAGGACAACTCAGTGTTAGCCTCTCTCATAAAGCGGAGCACTTCTGGGAGTTGGCAAAGAAGTTCCGCACGAAGTCTCTTGTCTATGCTATCCCCTCAGTTGGAGGAATTAGTATTTCAGAAAAGGAAACCCAAGACGAAGACGATGACCGCGTGAAGCCACGATTTGAACGTGGACAATTCAAAGGAAGACACGGAAGCAACGAGGAAGACCTAGTACCAGACAGGAGTGATTGGGAATGAGATACGACATAGCCCAGAGGACGAAGGCGTTGCACGAGCACGTCAGGAATCGGCTGGGAAGAACTATCACATTCAATCGCTTCAAGAACGAGGTGTACGATGCAGAAGAGGGCACGACCTACGTTTACTGGGAGCAGCCTTCATTCAAGTGTTCTTCGATCTACGAAGCGTCCACGAAGAATATCGCAGACCACGAGGGAGTCGTTCGCCAAGGGGATTTAATGTTCGTCTTTGCGGCATCGGACCTTTCGCAGCAAACAGGAACCGATGCCGCTGGACGCTCTGATATTGGAAAGCCGAAGCCCGGCGATACGATCACGTACGACGGGAATGAATACGACATCGACCTCGGAGACGGAGCACGAAGCATGCTAGCTTGGCTAGATCCATCTGAAGTCATATGGCATTGCGTCGCGAGACGGAGAGACTAGGATGCCAACTAATGTCGTCATTGTCTGGAAGCCGGAAGGCCTCAAGAAAAAATCGAAGGTTGCATCAGTGGCGTTTCTTCACGTTGCATTATCGAGGCTCGCAGCCGAAGCCAAGATGAAGATCGTCGAACTACACGTTGTCGACACAGGCCGCTTGCTGGGAAGCATTACCTACGAAATCGACACGAAGCGCATGACTGGTCGTTTCGGAACGAACGTAGAGTACGCGTGGTACCAGGAAGAGGGAACCTCAAGAGGAATCGTGGGCCGCCACTATTTGCGGAAGGCATTGGAAGCCAGGAAACAGGAACTCGTGAGACTATGGAAGTAGACGGATTCGTATACCTAACAGAGCTTGTTCCCAAGCAGACGATGCAGGGAGGAACGAGCGACGACCAGCTAGAAAAGTACGATGCTTTTCCGCTCCTTATGAAACTGGAAAACATCGACTACGTGACGATCAAAGACGGGTTCGCCTGTGTCCAATGCGCGAAGGGAATCGGCTTAGTTATAACAGCCGACACCATCGAAGAGATTGCAGACAGGATGAACAAGGCTGAGAAGAAGTAGAAGGGAGGTAGCTCATGGCAAGAGATGTCGGAGCCGTTCACGTTGTAGACTTCGATGTTGCCGCAGGGCTTACGAACCAAGGCCCTACAGTAGAGTTCTCACTACCTGTAGACAGGGGCTTGACTATCGTTGTCCAAGCAGACATGGCAACACGAACAGAGAACGCCTCCACCAATATCGATCTCAACGTCGAGGGAAGCCTAGACGGAGTGATATTCGACACAGAACCTTGGGGGAGCATCCTGGCACTTGGCAACGATGAAATTCAATGCCTCAGTGTCATACCCGGAGTGAAAGCGATTCGACTGAAACTCGACAACAACGACGGAGACAACGACGCGTACGTGCGAGCACGAGTGCTAGTCATCTCAGACTAGGAGAGACTTATGGCTTCCTTCACGAACCTTTTGAAGAACGCAGTTCAGACAGCTATCGGAAACGATTCTGACTTGAGCGGTTCCGTTAAGGGGTACTTCTTCACGAAGCAACCGAGCAACCCAGGCAAGCCATACATCCGCTGGGAAACATTCGGCGGACCAACATCATTCGCATTTAGAAGTGCCTGCAAAGCGAGCACCGGAGAGTTCTTCATTTCATTTCACATTTTTAGCGAAGGCAGCACCGCAGCACCGGGAGCAAGCACGGAGGCCGAAACGATCCAAGACTATTTGCATACCGTATTTGACGGAGGCCAGCTATCCCTAACGGGATTCAGAACAATCACGCTTCTTCAAGACGGATTAGATGCTTCAATTTACGAAGAGAAAACCGACCTTTGGCACACAGTAGTTCGTTACAAAGGCCGGGCAAACCCATCACCAATCTAGGGGAGGTGAATCACCATGGCATGTGGAAGCACTACGAACGCGATTAGCGGCATTGACGGTTACGTTATGGCCGGTGCGTGCGGCGCAGCGGCAGTCGTAGCTGAAATGAATCACTGGACTGTTACTATTACTTCTGATCCGATCGACGTTCGCGTATTCGGTAGCTCCGGTTGGGGCGCGTACAAAAAGGGACCGAAGGACTGGACTGCATCGTTTGATGGATTCTGGTATCTAGGCGACACGACAGGGCAACTAGCCCTGCACAACGCGCTCGTCAACGGAACTGTAATCGAATGCTACTTCCATTTGGATAACGATAACTACTACTATGGCGCAGGACTCGTAACGAGCGAAGCGACAGACGAAGCAGTTGACGGAGTTGCGAGCATTTCGTTCGATATCCAGGGAGACGGCGCGATCAACATCAAGACGGCATAGCCGTGTATAATGGCATAGCAATAAGGGAGGACTCATGAGAACGTCAGCGGGGCGAACTTGTCAGTCCTCCCGGAATTTTAGGGAGGTACGATGAAAGTCTTGCTTGGGATCTCTACATTCGCAGATCTCACAGATCCGAAGATGGGAAGCGAGCGGCAAGCAATCGGGTACGCGAACGCGCTTGGAGAGCTAGGCCACGAAGTTCACGTAGTCAACATTCTCAAGACAGCCCCAGATTGGGGGAAGCAGTTTGACATCGTTCACTTGGTCAACGCGAGCGGAAAGAAGGGGCCATACCAGCAGATCATCGACACGGCGCACTTGCTTGGTAAGCCCGTCGTCCTATCGCCCGTGTACTGGCCTTTGAACGAACTCCTCTATCAAATCGCGAAGCAGCGGAATTACGATCCAGGCGAGAACCCACAGATATTCCACGCCTTCCACGAGGATGTAGCTGGACTGAAAATCTGCATACGAGAGGCAGACTGGTTGCTCCCGAACGCAGAACTTGAAATGGCGACGATCTTTGGATTGACAGACCAAATGGGAATGATGGAATCCGTCCCTTTGAACGAACGATATACAGTCGTACCAAACGCAGTCGATGTCGAGGGAGAAATCCTACCGGCAATCGCAGACGACACACCACTTCCGCCAGAGATGCAGGCTACTCTCGCAGACCGTTTCGTGATCTGTGTAGCCCGAATGGAAATCAGGAAGAACCAACACCGGCTAGTTCAGGCTATGGAGATTCTTTGGAAAGACGATCCGAAGCTACAACTCGTGATGATGGGAGCTATCAACCAGGATTATGTGAAAACTTTCGAGTCCGCCATCAAGGGTAAGAATGTAGTCATCGCGCAGCCAGCGACCGCAAAGGACGTACTCAGGCTTGTGAAGAGATCCGTATGCTCCGTACTACCTTCTTTATTGGAGACACCGGGCTTGGTAAATCTCGAAGCAGCGGCAATGGGAATACCTGTAGCCGTCAGCGCACGAGGAAGCGTCAAGGAATATCTTGGTGACGGAGGCCATTATTGCGACCCCCTGAACCCGGAGAGCATCGCTAAAGCCATCCGAGAGGCTATGGAGGCAGGAACAGACGCCGAACTAATGCAACACGTTAGAGAGCGTTTCAGCTATCAGAGAGCAGCCCAGATTGCCGAGGGCGTCTACAACCAACTCTTGGAGGGAAGCAACGCATGAGAATAGCGATGGTTCTTTCCACCATAGCGGCGATCACGAACCCGACCAACGGAGCAGAGCGGACAGCGATTTGTCTCGCGAACGCTTTGAGTAGGCGGGGCCACGAAACTTACATCACGAACCTTCTCAACAGAACGGTTGATTGGGATAGAGATTTCGACGTGCTGCACATCATCAACGCCGGAGGCCCGAAGGGACCATACCTCGGAGCTATCCAGACGGCACGAATGCTTGGCATCCCTGTTGTCACAAGCACGATCTATTGGCCCATAGACCAACAGTTCGAGGAGCAACAGAAGTTCCTTCAATGGGACTCACGGAAGACGGCAGAATACGAAGGCACAATCCGCGAGTGGCAGAAGCAAACTCGCCTCCTCTTCTTCGAGTCCGACGTATTGATCCCCAACGGGATCGGGGAGCAAGAGAAGATCATCGAGTTGATGGAAGGCGACAAGGCGTTACTCACGAAATACAAGAACGTCCCGCCCTTCGAGGTTATTCCGAACGCTGTAGATTGGGAAGGCGAAATAGTACCGGCACTGAGTACACCGGAACCTTTGCCAGAGGCGTTAGAAAAGAAGCTCGCAGATGAATTCGTTCTTTGTGTTGGACGGCTCGAAGTCCGCAAGAACCAAATCAGGCTCGCAGCCGCAATGCGAATGATTTGGGAAACGGACCCCGACGTACAACTCGTTCTCGTTGGAAGAGCAACCCCGGAGTACATGAACGCTGTCGGAGGAAGTTGGGCAGAATTGCCAATCCTTCTTCACGATGAGACGACACCGAAGCGAGTTCTTGAACTCATGCGGCGATGCACCGTCTACGCGCAACCGAGCTTGCTTGAAACACCCGGACTCGCAACGATGGAGGCAGCCGCACTTGGTCGCCCTATTGTCGTAGGTGTCAACGGACTCGAACACGAGTGCTTCGACAAACATGCCTACTACTGTGAACCGCTAGTTTCCGCAGACATCGCAGCTTCAATCGAGGCGGCTTTGATCGAAGCACGAAGCGGAGAGAACACGAAGAAGGGCAACGAACGCGCAGCACACATGCACGGACATTACACTTACGAACAAACGGCAGGCGCAGTGGATAGCGTTTACCGATCACTTCAACGGGGAGGTGAATAGACATGGCAGGAAAATGGGTAGACGAAGGCGAGAACAGAGTTGCCGACATCCTTTTCGACGATCAGGCTGTTGACGCATTCCTGTATCTCGGTTTGTATACGGACATTGCAGAACCAGCAGAAACCGACGCCCTCGCGGATCTTACGGAGGAAAGCGGTTCGGGGTACGCTCGCATCCGGCTCGACCGTGGCACTTGGACGATTGCAGCGGACGCAGCGAGCTACGCACAACAGACGTTCACGGCGATAGCCGCGTGGGGTTTGGTGTACGGTTACTTCATCTCGACAGGCCCGGCAGCATCCGTACTCCTTTGTGTGGAGACGTTCTCGGACGGACCATACAACGTCGGACTTGGTGACAGCGTGAAGGTTACGCCGAAGATCACCGTCGCATAGAGTACAATGGCGCGTAGCATCGGGGTTCGCTCTGATGCTGCGCCCCAACGAAAGAGGAGAGCCATGAGAATATTCGAGTACAGAGGGCACATTGACCGGAAGGGCTTAGAAGCCTCCCAGTTGCCTTTGCCGCCTTCACAGCACATTCTCACGGTTACGAGCGCAGAGACGGAAAGAACCTCATATCAGGGCAACGCAGGGGCCATTCTCACGCAGATGGTTATCGCAGCTATGGTCAAGACATTTACAGGAGCTATCCCGGTTGCACGGACGGCGCAAAACGAAATGATTACAGAAGAGATTGCGACCGCTACCAGTCGCAGTCTTTTTGCATTTCAGCATTAGGAGGGAGGTGATGCGGCATGGCGAAACCGTACGCGGTACTTAACGAAGTCGAATCAACAATAGCGACTGGTAACACATGGCAGCGAGGAACAGACGCATCCATCGTATTGACAGATGCGAGCGAGTTCGACGCAGGCGGCGGCTACATCCGCATTGGAAGCCCGGATAGCTTTGCGTTGATGGAGTACACAGGAATCATCACAACGAACACTCTGACAGGGCTTGTCGTGTGTACATTGGGTGTCGTGGTATCCAGCGGAGACACCACGAAGATATGGCCTGCTGGAACGGTTGTTGACCGCGTGTTCACGGGAGAGGATTTAGACGATAAGAGCGCAAGTTCAGATGCTCTAGCATTTTTGCTAGGAGGATAACATGGGAAACGCATACAAGAAACTAGCTCAAGGAGTACTGACGGGACCAGGAACACAGGACGCAATGTACACTGTGCCTGCGGATACAGAAGCGATCGTCAAGCTTATCACGATTGTAAACACGGCAGTCTCAAATCAGACAGTTGAGATTTGGCACGATGGCCACGTAGACGCCAACGCTATCCTCCCGAGTATCACAATCGAGGCAGGCGGGTGGCTTGAGATGGACGGGCCTTTCACGCTAGAGGCCGCTGACACGCTGGAAGCGGAAGGCTCGTCGGCAACGTCGTTGACCTACACAATCTACGGCGTAGAGGTGTCATAATGGGCACACGACTATTCGCGCCAGACGGCACGATGAAGGGCTACGCGAAGCAGGCTGGGGTTAGGCTTTACGATAAAGACGGCAACGGATGGGATAGGTATAAGGGA
>Ga0307928_10004358_pt1 | contig 10746 bp, 9 predicted proteins | sample AceLakmetagen232_FD_201815 | JGI IMG/M metagenome (GOLD analysis project Ga0307928, IMG submission 201815) | Saline water microbial communities from Ace Lake, Antarctica - #232 | ecosystem: Environmental > Aquatic > Non-marine Saline and Alkaline > Saline | place: Antarctica: Ace Lake...
TCGTTAGTCGCCTCCTTAAGAGCTCCCGTATCGAGTTCACAGGGGCTGCCAGTATCGGTAAACGCTACAGCAGTGGCTGGCATTTTAACGGTCAGCTTCTGACCGCGCATCCACTTCCACGGAATTGATGTGGCCATTATTTATCACCTTCCTTATCGTTGTCTTTGTCTTTGTCCTCGAAGCCAGAGGCCTCTGCGATACGCTTCTTCGCACTGAAGTCTTCCGGCGTATCTTCTACGGTGATACCCCGCCCTCGTCCAGCAGAGCGGAGGTCCTTCTCCAGTTCTTGCATCTCCGCGACCGCCGACTCCACCAGTTTGGTGAACTCAGCTGCGTCAGGAGCTTCTACTTCGGCGAAGCGCTTCCGTAGAATGACCTGGCCTTTGTCGGTGAGCTTGCTTTCCGCCAGCTGCGCGGTGACCACTTCACGAGCATCCGCACGGCGCTCGCGGGCTTCCACTGCGTCCAAGCGTTTCGTGATATCGGTATCACGATCGCTCTCAGCAGCTATAGCCGCCACGTCTTCCGGCTTCTCTTCAGGCTCTACAACCTCTTCAGGCTCTTCGGCCTTCTTAGCGCTGGCCGGTTCAGATGCAAGCGCCTTAACCAGGTCGGGGCGCTGGTCTTGCAGTTCTTCAAGCGTCAAGTCTTCCCATTCGGGCATCTCTGTGCCTCCTTCTCTTATTTCGGATACACGGCCACCTGCGGTAGGGGCGGTTACGAAGTCTACGTCGAACTGCCCCTCGCTTGCGATAGTCACAGGAAAATCCACCCAGCCACCGCTCTCCTTCACTTTCTTCCGCTCTACCCGAACATCACCCAAGAGGTAGATGCTGTGACCCGCGCGAGCGCGTACTGTTTCATTGGCGAAGGTGGCTCGTATATCACGACCGGTTTCGTTGTCTAGGAAACGTACATCCCCCACGACTGCCTGCTGGACTTCATCCCAGCGGGCGTTTTCCGTCACCGCTGCTACGCTACGGATATGACGCTCGGGTTGATCCCGCTCGTCAGACCGGGAAGGATGATCAGCATAGCAGAAGCTTTTGTCGAAGCGCTCCACGTTGCCCCGGAGAAACTCAGGGGTGTAAAAGCGCCGGCGTGTCTTATTTAAACCCGCCTGGATGAAAGTGCAATCGTGAGCCACTCCACTTTCATCCACAGCGGCGGGAATAGGCAGGGCTTCTCGCAGGGTCATCTTGCGAGTACGTATGTTGGATTCGGCAGTGCTTTTTCTCACCCACTCGTCACCTACTTTCTTATAGGACTGTTTGACTGCTGACCAAGCAATGCGCCGTGCGCGGTTTTCGCTGAGCCCCCGCGCTAGGGATGCATTGAAGGCCTTCCGCCAGATAGTCTTAGCGTGGGCCGGCAGTCCCTGTATTGCGGCTGGCAGTTGCGCATTGCTGGTGTAGGGCATAGCTAGCGGCCCTTCCCGCCACCCCGACCTCCGCCCTTACTATAGCCCGGCCCAGTGCCCTTGCAGGGTTGAGAATTAGCATTCCGACGACCGCCGCCAGGTTGCCCCTGGCCTTTGCCGCTACCGTCTTGTACTGGTCTGTTTGCCATCTTATTTCGCTCCTTAGATTGCTTGGATTGCTCTGGAATAGTCGGCGACCTCGATGACGAAGACGCCGCTGGTGTTGGCCGTAGTGATAGCACAGGTGCTACCTGTCAACTCACTGAGGCCGGTGTCACCATCGAGAGCGAGTGTCTTAGTGCCGCCTGCTGCCACCGCCCCAGTCCACGCGGTCTGCGCCTTCGTGGAAGCAGCGCCTGCTTGGTCTTTGTAACCTAGTGTGAAGGTGACATCCTCGGTTAGGATGGTGATAGCCCGAAGTTCGAGCTCGCTATTGCCAGTGCCCGGATAGACAAAGCGATTGCCGTCCGGGTCCTGGATTTCAGTCACCGTGCAGACATTAGTGTCAGTGATACGCACGATAGCCAAGGGCGGCTGGTCACTCATCCCGTAAAGTTCCAGCGCGTTGTCGGGTGCCATCAGTGCTTCCGGCACCATCAATATCCAGGTCAGTAGTGGGTCAGTTGCCTGCGTCTGGCCCTGGAGGATAACGTAGTAGTACTCGCCCTCCTCGGCATCGGCGAAGACAGCCTGCGGCGAGTCCATATCCAGTCGGGTAGGAACCCAATCGGTCGGCATCGTCCAGGTGATATGGCCACCGTTGACGCTGAAGCCGGTTGTCTGGTCGGTAAGCGTGAGTTCAGACCAGCTGGAGCCATTCCAGTAGAAACCTTCCAGTGTGACATCGGCAGTCGCCAGAGTGCCAAGCTCCAGCAGCAGGTGATTGAACTTGTAGCGAGAGCCCAGCGCTATGATATCGTCATTGGCCGCGAAGCAGGTCACGTCACCAACATCGGTGTCACCAGCGTCCGTGGTGTCATCCACCAACGTGCCCATCGGGCCGACATAGACCTTATCGAAGGCGCGAGCCATCATCTTCGGGTGGATCATGCCGATAGGGGCCCCGGAGGTCTCCATAGCAGCCCGCCCCAACGCTGCGATGCAAAGCTCAGCGATGACTGGGTGCAGAGTCCCGGTTACCCCAGTGAGGTAGGCGGCCAGGTTGGCATAGCTGCCGCCGTCGGTGCTCTTGACATAGGTGGAGATATCCCGGACCACATCCCGCCATTCCCGGTTGGTAAGCATCCGGTCAAAGTAGGTGGCCATGCCGGAGCTGAGGGCTTGGCGGTCCACCGTGGAGAGTGCATCCAGCAGTGCCGCCTGCAGATCCGGATCGCTGGAAGCGTCATCCAGGTAGGTAGCCAGCCCCTCTTCTGTGTTGGCGGCCAGTGCGTTCGCCAGCGGGGTGTGAACCATCGCCAGGATACGCCCGGCCAGCAAATCAGTAACGTAGTGTATTTGTGTCTGCGACATCAAGCCCATAGTTCATCGTCTCCTTCTCGGTTTGTCATATCGTCATACTGTCGTTTTGTCATATCGTCTGACGAACTCCCCCGCCTCATTAGGAGGTTTTTCCCTTATATGTACCTTACGGTGTGCTGACAATTACACGTATACAGGACTTTTAGGGCCAATTTCGTGTAATTTTGTCATACTGTCAGACACTTCTTAGGTCTTAATTAGCCATTTCTGCGTAAAAACGTCATACTGTCAGATCGTAAGTTTGTCATTTTGTATGACAAAACCCCTCCGCTTCACATTGCACTCCGAACTGCGGCTGCTTCTCGCTTACGCCGATGACGTTGGCCAGCCACCCGGACCTGATATGCCCGGCGAGTCGTCCAGTTGCCAGGAAATTCTTGCATGAGAGCTGTCTTCTCTACTGCTCGTCCCTGCGCTGGGGTGCGCCCTCGCCCCTGCCATAAGCGCACCTCACCATCCGCCACCTGCCGCTTGGTATTGTTCAGGAAAGTTTGATCCACTTCCCACCCCTGCTGCCAGGAACATAGACAATTCGGGTGCGCCGCTGCTCCTAAGGTAGTAGCATCTTCCACTGTGTAAGGGTTGCCTCCTTCTATTCCGATACAGGTCATACAGGGCCGCGGCCCCTCGTTACGAAAGTACATCACCTGAGCCTTTTGGGGATTGATGACCCCCGAGTGAACCAGCATATCCGTCTTAGCCTGGAAGACCGCTTCCTGGCGCAGCAGACCCCGCAGCTGCCCCTGCTTATAGTGTCGCATAGCGGCACGGGCTGCTTTACGCTCACCTGCAGGGAGTTGCATGATCCGCGCTTCTTCTTTGGCCATGGTCTTAGACAGAGCTTTGGACATGACTCGTGCTTTGCGCTCTAGGTTCTTCTGCTTCCACTTGGCCTCCAGCTTGAACTTACCCTGTCCTCCCAACTCAGTGAAGAACTTCTGCGCCTCACTCTGGTATTGCCGCGTGAGATCTTCCAGGATGACTTTGCGCAGCAGCCGCTCATTGCGGGCTCCCCTGCTGAACTGGCCAACGATAGACGCTTCCTGCCAGACTGCGGTTGCAGTGGCTACCATTTGCTGACCTCCTCAACCGTCGGAACCGCCTCTGGTGGTGGCATAGGTGCTACTAGCATCTGCGCAGCGGGTTCTTCTTCCTCACGGGCTTCTGCATCTTCCCGCCACAAGCGCATCTGCTCGGGGATATCGTCGAACCCCAGCAGCTCGAAGTTCCGCTGCGCCGCTTGCTCATCGGTCAGCAGGTTCATATCCAGCGAGTCCAGGATCTGCTTGCCATAGGCTGCGACATTCGGCTCCAGCAGCCGCGGCACCGGTATCTTGTAAGCCTCATCAACCTTGCTCATACCGGCCTTCTCCCCAGCGAAGTTCAGCAGGTCACTGAAGATCTCCAGCCATAGAGCCTGGTAGCTCTCGAAGTGCTTTTGCTGGGGAGCCTCCATAGAGGTAGAGGTGGCGAGGTTCGCATTCTCCGGATCCCCCAGGTAGTGGAGCGAGAGCCCCAGCGCCGCCACCACCCGTATGCGCATTATCCGGTCATTCACCCAAGCATCTTTGGAGCCGAAGGGGGGCCGATCCACCTTTAGCTCCCACTCACCCTGCTGGAAGTTCAGGTCGCCAGCCACGGGGAGTTCTTCATCATCGCTGAGGCTCTCCAGATCTGTCATAATGCGCTCTACACTGGTGGTGTCACCAGAGACCTTCGCCATCAGCGCCAGAGCCGCGGTGACCTTGGAGAGAGTCGCTTGGTCCCGGCAAATATCACGAGCGTAGTTTGTCCATCGATACGCACCCGCTGCCCCGGAGCTACCGTAGGAACTGCCTGGCGCCCGGTTGAGAGGAACATGGTATAAGACCATCTTCCCATCAGAATCTATCTCATTGGCCAAGGGGTCCTTGTTCGGGTCATCGTTGTTTATATCTCGGTAGTACCGCCAAGCCCAGTTGCCATCCGCCACCAGCATCCCTAACTCTTTGTTGAAGATTTGCTTGAGGTAGCGAGTTGCATAGTACAATGGCCGCGTGGAGTCATCAGGGTCGGTGATAATCCGCTGCACGTTCAGGGTAGGAAATACCCGCACCTGCACCGGAGTATCATCCGGGTATACCGCTAGGAATAGGTCACCATCGATAAGCAGCGCGTTGGAAGCCTCGTACTGAGCACGGATGCCGAATAGCGCCCGCTTATTATCGCGATGCTGCCAGAAGTCCAGGAGAGGGGCTATCTCGGTAGAGTCACCTTGGGGGCCGTCCATACCGTTGCCGAAGCAGAACTTGGTCAGCAGGCCGATACCCTGCTGGATGAAGGGGTCGCCACCAGCAAAAGCCCACCGTGCCCAGGCTATCATCTGTGCGCGCGGGAGAGGGCCCGCCTGTTGGTCTGCACCTGTAGCACTCAACTTCTGCCAGTGCGCGTCTTCTTCTTCCCGCTCTGCAATCCAGGAGGCGGCTTCGCGAATCACATTTGCGTAGGCATGCTCGCGTCGGGTTTCACCCCACACGAACCGTGGTACCCAGCTTTTCTTGCGACGTGGTGGCATAGTTCTACCTTACCGGACTCGAGATACGCACTCGTCGCTGCACGTGCCCCGTGGCCGCAGCGACAGCCAGCGTGTAGTATAGGTGAGCATGACGAAAATGGTCAGGGCCGATCTCTTTCCAGGTAGCCCGTAGATTACCATGGGGATCCGGCTCCATAGTGCGCACGGAAGCAGTCAGCTGGTTCAGCAGTTCCGTCTCCTCATCATGCGGGAGCGCAGGGAAAACATCTCCACCTTCTGTTCCCATAGCAATACGCTCGCGGGTCTCATCTAGGCCGCCGGTTCGGTTCGCCCGGATACGCGGTTCCTTTTTGACCTTGACAGCCCAGGTCTGATCTTTGATAGCATAGAGGGAATAATCGCACATCAGCACCCGCCCCGGGAACTGAGCGATGAGATTCTGCACGGGGCGGGCATCCGGCATATTGTCGCATACCAGCATCCGGATATTGAGCAGCTTTATGGCCTGGCGGACCTGCTCCCAGTCATCCAATCGCTGGACAGAAAAGATATGCCCCTGGCCATCCCCTACTATAAGGTCGAGCTTCTTCCCCTGGTCCAGACCGCCATAGGTGTATGCTTTACTGCGCAGCTTATTAGGCCAGTCGCCGAACTTGACCATATCGCGGGTGAGTGCTTTCTCACCAGAGGTCTCAGGCAAGCCCAGGTGACCTTGCACCCACAGCTCCGGGAAGACGACCTGCTGGAAGTCTGAGGCCAGCTTCGCAGCATCGGCAGTAGCAGGCATGATACCGGTTACATGATAGCCGGCGGTGGCTTCATGGGGGTTCTGCGGCTCCCAGCAGCCCTCCAGCACCCACTGGCGCTCCACCGGGGCACCACAGGTTCGGCAACGGAATACCCCCTCGTCCAGGTCCAGGTGCTCACCCCACAGGCAGTGCCTGTCCATAGGAGCAAAGATCTGAGCGAGCCCGCACTGGCCGCAGATCCACACCCACTCGTGCTGGTTGGAGTATTGCCAGGCGGCACTCACTCCAAAACCGGGGATTGTAGGGGTGCCGAATACGTAGCGGCGCTGGTCATCGGAAGCGCGGAGCCTGTCGGTGAACAGCTGGAGGGTATCAGGCTTAGAGCGGTCTAGCTCATCGTGAGCGAGGATGTCAGCGGGGACACTCAGAGCAGCGCGCTCCGTCCAGGTGCCCCGGAAGTAGATGGTGGAGCCATTGCGGAACTGCTTCACGCCGGCGCTGTCCAGGTTTGCGATGAGGCCAGCCAGCAGCGGGCTGCCCATCAGCATAGGCTTCGCCCGCGCTTTGGAGAATTCGTTAACATCGGTATCAGTCGGAAAAGTGTAGATTGCAGTGCGCGGCAGCCCTTCAGGTTGCATAGCCATCCGCCAGAAAAGCTTGGAGAGGTAGGCGACCGTCTTGCCGCTCTGAGCGCAGGCCACGGTGACCTGATTCGGCGCATCGTCAGAGATCATCTGTCGGAGGTAAGGGCGATCGTTGAAGACCAGCAACCGACCGCGCTCAGTGCGCATATGGACTCTGGCGAAGGCTAGAGGGTCATGGGTGGCCCCCTCCGCCATGCGTTTAACTTTGCTCGCTATCGCCGCTATCGCTTTCTCCCGCCAGGTCAGCGAGGAGAGCTTTGAGCTCACCGCTGCTAAGGGCACCGAGGGTCACCTCCAGGTTGGCGTCTACCCGTACCGCGTCCACCAAAGGCTCGCCGAGAATCTGGAACTCCAGCTTGGCTAGGTCAGCCAGATCCTTCACCCTATCAGCAATGAATTCTTTCTCCTCCAGGCACCGGCGCAGCTCCGCCTTGGCTTCATCAATGAGTCCACGCCACTCGTTGCGAGCAGCCTGAGCTTCAGTGAGTTTGGTTTCGGCGATGCCTGCTTCGTACTTGCGGACCTCTGCCTGCCAGCCATGCTGCCATGACCACTTGGTTATAGTTTTAAGAGAGACGGAAGGCGGAGGCACTTTACTTCCATTTTGCTTTACTTGCTTATACAAGGCCACCAGCTTCCCCAGAGAGCGGGCGGGGCCCATGGCGAGGTAGTCGGCGAGGGCGGCCAATGACTTGGGGGAGGGCAGTTTTGGTTTGTCGGAAGAGGTTACCGGCATAGCGGTTGTATCCGATGGATGGCTGATTTGGTCAGAGCCATAACTAATTGTAAGAAGATTGGCGAAGAAAAGTCAAGCCTGTGAGGAAAGGTTTTGTTTATTAAGGGGGAGGAGGGGCAAGGGTAGAGAGGAGGAGGGGAGGAGTTAGAACAGGCGCAGATTGGCTTGGTGGGCGGCGTGGCAGCAGCGGGCACGGGCGATGGCGGCGTATTCAGGGTCCAGCTCTATACCAAGGCCGCGCTTGCCTTCGCCGATAGCCGCCGCGATGGTGGTGCCGCTGCCTCCGGTTGACAATCGGTGCTTTCAGTGGTAAACTGTCTCTGGTGATATGAAATGAGAAAGTCGCGAGCAAGTGTTGTGTGTGTGATATGCGATACCGTCTTCAATGTTCCCAAGTACAGAGAGAAGAGTGCCCGTTATTGTTCCTCTATTTGCAATGCTGAAGGTAGGCGGCGTGCATGGCAGGGCAATAGCCTACGTAAAGGCATTCCGCCCGTCAACGCATTTAAACCAGACCAGACTGCTTGGAACAAGGGGCTTGTCGGCATTCATCTTTCTCCTCAGACCGAATTTCGAGTAGGCCATAGACCTATCAACGCGCAACCAATCGGCACGATACGACAACGCAACCGGAGTCGAGATAGAAGCTCCCGCAACTGGATTAAGACTGCTGAACCCAATGTCTGGATGCCATTGTCTCGATATGTATGGGAACAGATTCATGGTCATCTTCCCAAAGGGGTCATCATTCATCATAGAGACGGTAACTCTCTGAATGACTCTATCGAGAATCTGGCACAGGTCTCCCGCGCTGAGCATAGCCGCATTCATGGGCTGCTTAGAAATGGCTTGCTAATGCCATAGGGTGGGTCGGTGCAGACCAGCTCTACGGAGTTCTCTGAGAGAGCAGGCAGGAGGGCAAGGCAGTCACCCTCCTGCACTTCCCAGCTGCTCAACGTGCTACTCACAGGATATGCACCTCTAGTTCCCCTGCAGTAACGCGGGTGAGCAGCCACTGGTAAGGACCGACTGCCGCCTGGTCCAGGAGTTCTTCCTGCAGGTCCGCGTCTAGCTTCTCCAGCCCGTCTACCAATAGCAGCCCTAGGGTGCCTACACGTTCTTGGGCTAGGGTTAGAGCCAGCGTGACCTTCTCACCGTCGCTAAGGCTGGCAATAGGGCGGTCGTCGATGAGGATGGTACCATCGTCGGCGAGAGATAGCCCCTCCACAGGTAAGTCAGCCACCCGAAGTAGCTCTGCAGGCTTGGACCGGATCCTGCCTAGAGCTTCGGTGAGAGTAACACTTAGCTGCTCCCACTCTTCAGCGGCTTCTTTTTTCGCTTGGGCATCTTCCAGAGCCTGTAGGTGACGACGTGACTGGTCATAGTCAGCCATGCGCCGCCGTAGAGGTTCAGGATCAGGATGTTCGCCAAGGGATTCTATCTCTGTAACTAAGTGGCTGCGGGTAACGATAGCTGCCTTGAGGCGTTCCCGGAGTTGATCCGCCCGTTCCTCGGCCTCTGCCAAGTCGCTAGCTAGGCGCTGGTATTCAGCTTGAGCATGGTTGGCAGCGGAGAGTTCTTCGCTGAGGCTGGTACTATCCACGTCTGCCCAGGCTTCAGCGTCAAAGTCCGCAGGGATGCCATCGCACAGATCCTTGGCGGCGATGGTGGCTTCTTTGGCGTCACGGTTGAGCAAGGTGCGCTCGTCGAACACTTCACGCTCCAACCCCCGGAGGGTCACCAGAGGGTGCATGGTGCTCCACCCTTCAGCAGCGAAGTCCACGTCGCCGATGAGATCGTGTAAGTCACCCTCGGTAAGTGGCTCCAGGGGCAAAGCTTCCAACAGCAGCCGTGCTTGTTCCTTGGATTCCATAGAGAGGAACTCCACGGGGTTGAAGGCTAAGGCATCTACTAGTCCATCTAGGTAAGCCTGGGGAGCACGTACCGAGTGACCGTCAGGGTCCGTTACGGTGACAGAGCCGGTGTCCTTGCCGGTGGAGAGTGTACGCTTCACTTCGGTGCCATCATCTAACTCTACCAGGATGACGGCATAGTCAGCCCCCTCTCGGACCAGGCGGGGGTGCTGCCCGGCGTTGGAGAGGGCCACCTGGAGGGCTTCTAGTATAGAAGTCTTACCAGCACCGGTGCCCCCTTCGGCTAGGGTTACTGCGCCAGGTTCCAGGTCTAAGGTCTCTATGCCTCGGAAGTCCTGGATACGTAGTCGCGCTACACGTTGGAGTCGCTGGGCCGGGGCTTTCTTTTTGCGCTTACTTGTCATAATGTCTCCTCCTTCTTAGAATAGGGGCATTTCAGCTTGGCTGATCCTATACTCCGCCATCGCCACGTACTCAGAGTTGAGCTCTATGCCGAGGAAGTTCCGGCCTTCCTGCGTGGCCACCAGCCCGGTTGTGCCTGCTCCGCAGAAGGGGTCGAGGACAAGGCCCGGCTTGGTGCCGGCGGAGCAGGTGCAGGTGGGTTGCCAGCCTATGGTCACGTTGCATGATTCACCAGCACGCCCCACTCCTCGCTTTCTCGGATCGCCAGGTGTCGGACTGGACTTGTACTCCTTGGGGTCACCCAGGGTTCGGCCTGTGGCATTTTGCTCCGTCACCCGCTCCCACGGCTTCCCGCACTCCTCGCATACCTGCGCCGGGCACCCGGCCCGCAAGCAGCGACGCACCAGGGCGGAAGGGAAGACCGCGAAGTGAGCTTCCGGGAAGGCCTCGGTGCAAATGTCCCAGCAGTCGCCGGGGTTCTTGCCGGCATCCGGGTTCTCTCCACAACGCCCTTCGCCTCGTAGAGATGGGCCATGCGTTCCTTGTGGTGTAGCGTGAAGCGGATTTGATACCCCCCATCCTTGCTTGCCTCCGCCCCACTGAAGGGTAGACGCAGAACACGGTTCCCGCACCGCGTCAAGGTCAAACCAGTAGCGCGGCTCCTTCACCAGCAGGAACACGAACTCATAAGTGCAGGAGAACCTGTCGCGCACCGAGGAAGGCATAGCGTTCGGCTTGTGCCATACCACCGAGTTTCGCAGCAGCCAGCCGCGCTCCTGGGCACCGATAGCGAAGCGCCAGGGTATGCCGAGGAGTTGCTTGGGGCGTAGCCAGGCGCCGTCGCTAATCGCTTTCCGCGCTACCTGCTTCTCCAGCGTCAGCTTGCCCCCCGTAAGTGTGCTCTTCCCGGTCTGCTCCCCCGCA
>Ga0307928_10004359_pt1 | contig 10744 bp, 11 predicted proteins | sample AceLakmetagen232_FD_201815 | JGI IMG/M metagenome (GOLD analysis project Ga0307928, IMG submission 201815) | Saline water microbial communities from Ace Lake, Antarctica - #232 | ecosystem: Environmental > Aquatic > Non-marine Saline and Alkaline > Saline | place: Antarctica: Ace Lake...
TCACCTACCACCTGTGTAAAATAAGGAAGTAATATTTCAGGAATCCTTCCTGTTCTTTGTCCTACATCTACAGAAACTAATCTTCCTTTTTTATTTTCATTTAAAGCAGATAAGATTGTTCTAGTACTTTGACATTGTCCTGTTCCTATCTCTAATGCAAATTCAGGTTTGCTTTCAAAAATAATCTCATATAACGATAAGATATACGACCTCATCGCTCTCTGCATTCCCTTCATTGTTAATGTTAAATCATTCATATTATCTATTAAGTATTTTATTTTTAATTTGAGTTGAACTCTGCTTCTTATAATAAGGAACTATAACTACTTCTCCTCCATAACTCTTGACAAAATCATTTGCAGGCATACTATCGTGGCTATCTGATTCTACTAATACATCTGGTCTTATTTTCTTTACATTTTCTAATGGTGAATAAGTCTTTTGTATTACTACTTCATCAACTACTTTCAAATTTTTAATTAATTCTACTCTTTCTGATAATAAGATAACAGGAGGTATCTTTTCTTCTTTAATAGCTTTATCAGATAATACTCCTATTATTAAATAATTACCTTGCTCTTTTGCTTTTTGAAAATATCTTAAATGTCCTCTATGTATAATATCTCCACAAGCATATGTATAAACTACTTTCTTTCGTTTCCACAGAATCTCATTAAAATAATATAATACTAATTTGATTGCCGTATAAGTAAATGTAATCTGTGTTACTTTTGCCCATTCACCTGTAATTAATAAAACAATCAATCCTCCTATTCCCATTCCTAGAATAATCTCATAAGTAAAAGCTTTAATAATATCTCTTAATTTTCCAATCGGTTTTTTAATTTTAAACCAAAACCTTTCGTGTAGATAAAATACTAGTACAAATGTTGCGTGATGTATAAAAGTAATCAATCCAGTTATCATCAAATGTCTCGTGTAAAAATAAGTTACAGCACTTAATATTACAATTCCTAACATTCTCCAAACTACACTTTTTAATATTGACCTTTTATGTGAATCTTTAATCATTTTATGAAGGGTAAATAATTTATTTAGCCATTCTTTGCATCGCTTAACCCTATTAAACTAAAGGTGGCTAAAACTCAACTTCAATTGTAACGCGTTTAAATCTGAGAGATGTATAATATGTCAACTTATCTTAATCTGCCTAAATCTTCTGCAGTCCAATCTAATTGTAAACAAGGATTGACATTTACATCTCTACAATCAGTCCATTCTCCTGTTTCTATTTTATTAATATGCCAATCACTACCATATCTAGCTACAAGATAATCTTCTATAAAATTAGGACAAGGAAAATCAACTCCTCTCCATTTAATAGTTCCTAATTTTTCAAAACACTTTGCTGGGTAAACATATACTCCATATCTGTGAGGATTAACCTCTCTTATTTTATACATTGGAAAATAAACAATATCTCCTTTTCTATCTGCTGCATGTATATCTACTCTACTAACTCTCCTTAATGAAATTGCACTTATTTCTCCATCTTTAGAACGATTAGTTCTTCTTGCTCTTAAATCTTCATTAGCAAATTCAATAAGAGCTTTTTTTAATTTTGGAGCATCGTCTTTCCAGAAACAAATATCTACATCATCTTCATCTCCAGCAATCATATCTCCTTCACGATGTAAGCCTAGTACTAATCCACAGTCTATCCAATATCTAATACCAAGTCTTTCAAATATACCCTTTATGTCAAGAAGATTATTGAAAGACCAATTCTTATTATATAATCTGTTTTTTTCTTTCATCTTTGTTTATGATAAAATACAAAAGTTGGCTTTTCTGGATGTACTATTTTTATCTTATCTTCACCCTCTCCTTCTAGTATTTTTTTAAGAAGTTCATAATCGTATGAAATTTTGTGTCTAGGACTAGGAAGAAGATATCCATATTTTTCAAATAACGATTTATGATAGGCAAACTCTCCTATGTCGCATTGTTGAGGTTTTATCTGGCATTTTAATATATGCTTATAATCTTTATTTATATATCCTCTAATCTCCATATCTACACCAATCAATTTTGCTTCAGGATTTTCTTGATGTGCTTTGTATAAAGTTTCTAAATGATTTGGATACCATAGATTGTCGTCATCTAGGAATACTACCCAACCTTGATTAGCAAACTTATCTTTATGATAAGAGAACGAAACCATTGTTCCAACATTACGAGCAAATCCACCATAATATCCTGTTCTTACTCCTAAATCAATCCATAATCTCTTTTTAGGAAATTTAGAATTAATCTTTAAAGCATGTAAATTATTTCTTATCTCATCTGAATTATCATTAACAATAATATGCTCCCACTTATCGTAAGTTTGTTTATCAATACAATCAATAACTCTCTTAACACCCTCGAGACGCCTAGCTGCTGTGATTATTGTAAATTGCATTAAACTGGTTTATTAGTTTTAGAGTCTATTTTAGGATAAGGTCTTCGTATATAATCTTGTTTTCTTTGATAAGGAAATGATTCTTGTTCTACAAACCATTTTGGATAACCTCTATTCTCGCAATATCCTAAATGATTACACCACAAATCTCTAGCCCAATAACATTTCTTTCCTATGCTTTCCATTCTCTTATTAAATTCTCCAGCATCCCATTTCCTATCTCCGAATCCTCCCATTTGTTTAATGTCAGCTAATCTATGTATTCTGAAATATGCTGCAAATGATTTTCTCGCTGGAACTAATTCTTCATCCCATTTATCAATATTAGGTATTCTCTGTATTCTACAACTTACACTTCCAATCTCAGAATCTCTTTTTAATAATTTTATAAGTTGTTGAATAACATCTGGCTCTAATCTTGGAACAAGCAAATCATCTTGTGTAGTTATAAATATATCTGATTTAACATACTTTAAAGCTCTATTATAGCATTCGCATAAATTCTCAGATTTACTATTATGTAATACACCAAACACAGAATCATCTTCAATCGCACTATCTAAATATGCACCTACTTCTCTTATACTATTATTATCAACTACAATAATTCTATGTGGAGTTTTGATTCGCTTATTTATATATTCTATATTCTTTTTTAAAAAAGCTAATCTATTGCAGGCGATAAGTACGATATCAATCATAATGGTTTGTTTGTTTCAAAATCTATTTTAGGGTAAACCAAACTTTTAATTTTATCATTTTTAAATGGATATCCCCAACTTCTTTTATGTTCTCCGTATCCTCTATTTTCACAATGCCCTATGTGATTACACCAAAGATTAGTAGCCCAACTAACTTCTTTTCCTATCTTTCTCATTCCATCTGTAAAGGCTAAGTCATCCCAATGTCTTTCTCCAAATCCACCCATCTCTTCGATATCTGATTTCCTTTGTATTCTGAAATAAGCAGATAGTGCTTTCCTTGCAGGAGACAATTCTTCATCTAACCATTTAACATTTGGAATATGTTGTATTCTACAAGCAATTCCTCCGTGATTTGGATACTTATTCATCAAAGCTATTAATCGCTGTATGACATCTGGTTCTAAATCAGGAACTATTACATCGTCTTGCATTGTTATAAATAATTCTGATTCTACAAGCTTAAAACCTTGATTATATCCTTCACAAATAGTTGAGCTCTCTTGTAAAAGCTTCAACCTTACATTCCATTTCTCTTCCTTTAGTTTTAATATATACTCTCTCGTTCCGTCTACTGAAACATTGTCTACTATGATTAATCTAAATGGAGTATGTATTCTTTTATATAATTCCTCAATCGTGCGCTTAGTAAATTCTAATCGATTAAATGTTAAAAGAACAATGTCAATCTGATTACTCATTTCTTTTTTTAATTACTGCCAAGATACATTTTTGAGCTTTCTCTCCTTCCACTTCAGGCATATTTCTCAATTCAATAATCTTATAATTAAGGAATCTTTTTATCAATTGTCCTAATACTGCCTTTGTCAATGCTACTTTATGAGCTTGTTCTGTGATTGTTTTAGGTCTTAATTCTCCATCAGGCACAATTATTCCAAGTGTTCCTCCTTTCTTCAAAACTCTATCCCATTCTTTTAATGTCTTTTTAGTATCAGCAAAATGTTCTAAAGAATGAGAAGCAACAACATAATCTAAACTTTCATTTTCAAACATCCATAAATCATCTCCAGATATTCCAGGCATATCTACTCCAGGCTGATTAAATAAATCTATTCCTATTGCATCAGGATGTATTTTTCTAGGGCCGCACCCCACATCAATCCCATGTCCTACACACCACTTTACTAATAAATCTCTTTGTTTTTGTGTATGTCTACTAGAATGGTCAGTTGCTTTTCCTGCTTCTGATTCTCTTTTTTCTCTCTTTTCTTGTTCTCGAGTATCGTAATTATGATTTATTTTAATAGGTTCATTTGTCTTTGGGTCAATATCAGGATATGGTTTTTCTTCTCCTTGCTTAACTCTTTCAGGACTATAAGTATAATAATCTATAAAGTCTTTTCTATAACCTTTGTTTTCAAGTAAAAATCCTAAGTGGTCTGAATATAAATGAGTAGCCATTGCCATTTTCTTTTTCTTTTCTTTCATTCGCTCAGCATAACTATGACTTTCCCAATGCTTTAATCTTCCAAAAGGTCTATCTGTTAAGAAATCTTTCTTCCATTGAATACGAAATACTGAAGGCATACTCTTGTGCGTATCAATTAAATCTTTACTCTCATCTATCTCTAATCTAGATGTTCTTTGTATTCTCATACATATAGCTCCATAATCAGGATTCCCTTCTAATAAATGCTTTATTCTTTCTAGCCAACAAGGTTTTAAATCTGGTGGAAGCAAATCGTCTTGAGTTGTTACAAACATTTCAGATTCTACATATTTCATTCCTTCGTTAAGAGCTGCAATCTGTCCTCCATTCGACGGCATTTCAATATATTTATAAATCGCCCCTATCTTCTGCTGTCGTTTTAAAATATCCTTAGTATTATCAGTTGAAGCATTATCAACTACAATGATACGATGCGGATAGTTAGTTCTTTCATAAATAGATTTAAGAACTTTCTCTAGTAGATAGGAGCGCTGGTACGTTATTAACAAAATGTCGATTTGTTTCATTCTAATAATGGTTTCAATTGATTTGTATAAATATAGTCCAAGTTACACTCCTTCTTAATCTTTAAAAACTGCTGATTTATTTTATTGTTCTTTAATTCTTCTGTAATCTTCTTTGCTAATTCTGAATAACTTTCATCATTACGACTAGCAAATGCTACATGATAGATTGAACCAAAGTTATATTCTATTGCATCTTTAGTAAAATCATATAGACAAGGCAAGTCAGCATTGATAACTATTAACTGCTTTGTCATCGAAGCTTCTAGTAAAACATTAGAACAAACTTCAGCAGTAGAAGGAAAAACAAATAAATTCGCCATCTGCATTAAATCTCTTACTACTTGACGAGGTAATCCCATTTGATATGTTTTGTCTAATTGAGATGTAAATACGATATCATTTTCATCTAATCCTACATCCTTTGCTAACTGCATCTTATCTTTTACTTCATCCTTTCTTTTTCTAGCATTAGAATTTATACATACCAGTAGAACCTTATTTCCTAACTTTTTTAAATGACTGAATACTTTTATTAATCTATCTATTCCTTTGGCGTTCATCCTAGTAGTACAGAAAGGATAAACTTGTAATATATCAGGTCTAAATAAATCAACTTTCTTGGCGATATTTCTTGTTACATCGTGCCAGTTAAAGAATAGCTCAGGGTCTTTATCATTATATACGACACCGACATCTTCTTTATCTACTCCTATGTGTCTAGCAAATCTTTCTTTATCAGCATGATTCATATAAATGTATTTGCTATTAGGCATTTTTAGTTTAAGCATTTCGCCTATTCCAGAATGAACCCAATGTAACCATTTGATATCAACTCCGCATTCCATAATAGCTGCTCTATAAGTAACAAATCCTCTTAAGTACATTAAGTCATGAGTAATAGCTACATCGAACTCAGATAGTTCTTTCTTAAAAATTTCGATGATTTGCTTCTTCACATCATGATTGACTACTTCTTTCTCTATTCTAAAATGTGGAAGGATAGCCCTCATTTCACAATCAATGCCTTCTCCTTGACAAGTCTGTTGTGCGTAAAATACAACTTCATGCCCAGCATTCATTAAAAGTTTAATCTGGTCTCTTACATCGTTAACCAAAGAATAACTTTCTGGCATATTTCGAAACGCAGTTATTATAGCAATTTTCATTGTTATTTTGTCATATAAGGGTTTTTGCTTTTACTTAACGGAGACATCATTCTATTCTTTCTTATATTTCTCATAGTTCTACTTAAAAGCTTCTCAGTATGTCTAGTATATAGCTTTGCTACTCCTGATGCTTGTAAGCCATGAGCTATATTATTCTCGACTACGTCAGTATCACCCATTTTATGATTCTTATAATCTTCTGTGTAAATTATTTTAAACACTTTTTTATTTATTTTAATTTTCTAATAAGTCTAAAGAGATGGAGCTGTTCTGTAGAACATACATAAGTGCAAGCTCATTACTCCATCCCTTTAATTAAGTTTATACTCCTGTAAGTTTCTTCATTGCGGCTTCTAACACACAAGTACCAGCAATCCTTTCGACTACTCTGATACCAATTTGGTCTTGTTCCCATGCTGAACCACCGATATTAGAAACTGTAACAGTCATTCTCTTTCTATCACCTAACCAGTATCCTGCTTTGAAATCACCGAAGTAAATTTCAGTTTCAGGAACCCAGTTGTTCTCGATTACTGGATATCCGTAAACGGTAGATGGTTGTCCTGGAACAACACTATCTTGCCAGATATATCTATTTTGACTATCTTTTACCATTCGCAAATCCCTAATATTAGCGTTACACATTAAGAACTTGGCTCTAGTTCTGTACTGAGTAGGTAACAAATAAATCAATTTGATTATATCATCAAAATCTAAGGCGCCTACACGAGCGATACTTCCAAGGGTACATTGTGTCAATCCAGTTGGCTGTCCCGAACCTGTACCAGCGACAATAACTTTATCTTCTTCTTCTGCGATTCTGTCTGAGAACAAATCGATTATAGTCTTTACGATATCGAAATCAGTTGCGTCTTCGATAAGTTCTTCTGAAGAATAGATAATGGCTGCCATTTTATAAGCTGTCAATGTCTTTTCAGTAAAGCTAGCTGTAGTAGTAGTCTTTGCAGCATTTTCTGATGTCCAGAACACATTAGGACGTGTAACAAGTTTAGGAATCTTCATTGTCAAGCGTCTCATAGGAATAACTCGTACAAGACTTCTCATTCTTGTTGGAGCTTCCAAGCTCTTGATTAATTCAGCTCTAAACTCTTCTGGGACCAAATATCCTCCATCAGCTGGAACTCCTTCAGATAATGCTTTCAAGACAGGTTCATTGTTATGAACTAAAGCATCGAAGAAAGCGATAATCTTTTCATTTCCTGTAAGCGAATCACTATCCTTTTTAACATCGCTTCCATTGAAAATCTGCTTAGCATATGAACCGCCAGTAATACCATCAACTTTTTCTCTTAAATCTTTCAAATTAAGGCTTTTGACGATTTTACTAGAGATATTATCAGCTATTTTTTCAGCTTCAGCTTCTTCGGCTGCAGCTTCTTCTTCTCCTTCTACTTTGTCTCCTTCTACCTTTTCTTCTTCTGTCTTTCCTTCTTCTTTATCTTCTTCCTTTTCTCCTTCTACTTTTTCTCCTTCATTTTCTACTTTTGGGTCTAATTCTTTTTTATTCATTTTGTTTATATTGGCGTAATAACTTTCCCACCAATTTATCAATTTTTCTAAGTACCTGCACCTTAATTCGCTTTTTGCGTGATTTTCGTGCTTCTACTATGCGACCTTTAACAGCATCTGGATATTCTACAACTGGACTGTCGTCTGACATATCCAAGAGATTGTGTAATACCTCTGCCGTTGTTTCTATTTGTTCAATAGTACTACTAATTAATTCACGATTCTTTTTTGAGATTACTCTCCCTGACTTTTCTCCTAACTGTTCCATTAAATTCTTTTTGATTTTATTTAAATCAAAATCGACATTCTTGTCATCAATTGTAAATTTAATATCTAATCCTTTCTCTTCTTTATCTGCTTCTTTATCTTCAGGTTCCTTTTCTTCTTCTTTTACTTCCGGTTCTTTTTCTTCTGGTTCCTTTGCTTCCGGTTCTTTTTGTTCGTCAACTTCTCCATCACCCTCTTTTTCTTCTTCTACTTTATCTGGCTCTTTTTTATCTTCATCAATTTCTTCTACTTTATTAGGTTCATCTTTCTCTTCATCTTTTTCTTCCTTTTCTTCTTCTTTATTCTCAGGAGGTTCTTCTTCAGAGACATCTTTAACCCAACTATTTATTTCACTTTTTTCTTCTGAAGTAATAGCTTTAGTAGATAGTGTTAAAGCTCCAGCATTAGCAGGAACTGGTACAGCGGATATTTCTAACAATTCAGCTTTCTCAATAATATGATAATTATCTTCGTTAATTTTCTTAGGAATAAATCCTACAGAGAATGCTTTCATTATTCCTTGTTCAAACATTTCTCCTACTTGACGTGCTTTTTCTGTAATGTTATGAAAAACAACTGTAAAGATTAGCTTCTTATCTTTGACTCTAATATCCTTAGCTATTCCAACTGGAGGTTCATTGTATTGATGAGCAAATTGAATAACAGGATTCTTTTTAAAGTTTTCCAATTCCCATCCCGTAGATTTAATAACATCTCCCATTCTATCTTCCTCTTCGCTTGAAGCAATGCCAATAATTCCTTCTGCTTTAATCTCAGCTAATGCCGTTATACTTCTATTGTCTATTTTTTCTGGCATATTTAATTTTTTATTTATTGTTTTACGACCTTAATTTTACGTTTGATTCTTACCACATCAAGTAATAACCAAAGATTCTATTTATGTTTATATCTCTACGAGCAATGTAAACAAAAAAGCATTTTATGTTTGATTTTTATTTACATCTTTCTTTTTTTTCTTTTCGTCATCTTTTCTAAGCAACTCTAGCATATACTTTTCTAATGTTTTCTTTCCTACTATAATAAAATATCGTTCAGTTTTACTCATAATTATTTTTATTTTAAAGATAATAAATACTGTCCAAATTTCTCTGCTTTTCCTTTTAAAGTTCCATTTCTTGCATAAAGATAAGACTCTGCAAAAAATTCATTAGCCGTAGAAGTAGCATATCTACTCATATCTTTTTCTACTCTCTTTGTAAAAGCATCGCTTTGATACTTTAACCATTTACTCTCATCAAAATTTTTTACTCCAACATACTTTTTAATATTTTTTACAAAGTCAGCATCAACCATCAAATTATCAACTCTTCGTGGAGTAAATATTATATGCCCTTCTTCGTGTCTTAAAATATCTTTTATAGTATATTGATTAATCCATTGTCTCTTTCTCGCACCTTTTAAAATACTTTTTAATTTAGATAAATCTCCTTTAAAAATATTGGTATTTAATTCTATAATATCTTTTCCCTTAACATTCACTACTCTTGCTAATCCTTCTTCAGAAAATTTAACAAAATTTATTTTCGAAATTTTATTTCCTTCTCTTTTCAATTCTTCTAAAGTCCTTTCAAATTCTTTTCTTGCTTCTTTAGTAAAATCAGTTTTTTCAATACCAGAAACTTCTATACTATGTGGAATCTCTTTTAAAAATGGAATAGTTGTACATCTACAACTCGGATGTAATGGAGGATAACCAACATTACCATAATCTAAAGATAATTCTCCTAATGATTCTCCTTTATCAAAAAAATTATCATCTAGTTCTATTATTCTTCCATCCATATCAGAACAAAACGGACATGTCCTTTCATCAAAAGCAGTAAGCCATTCCTTCCCCTTAACAACTCCTGATTGTTTATATGCTTCTACAGTAGCAAAGTTAGTTGCTCTCGAACTTTCTGTTCTAGCAATAGACAAAGCTCTATATGTACTAGCAGAATTAAAAACTCCTTTTACTCTTTTACTCAATTCTACCACACTCTCTTTTGACGCTAATCCTTCTGATAATGTTTTTCTTAATCTATTATTAGTAACAGCATTAACTTCTTTACCTAATTTAAGTGGTTCCTTCTTTAGAAAAGCGGTAACATTATCTGAACCAATGAATTCCACTGAACTCCCCATTTCAGATAAAGTATAATCGCCTACCTTAAGAATCAAATCGTCTTCAATAGGTTCTACTATTTTTGCTAACTTACCTGCTTCGTCAGAAGCATCTAATAACATATCATCAACACCCTTTATCATTAATTCCCAGTAAAGACTATAATCATCTCTAGAAGAATCACTAGCTGCTCTTATCCTAGTATCCATACTCTTATTAGATACTTTTGATAGAACAATCATTTCCTGTCTTTTAAAATATTTTTTTAATACTACAATGAGCTCTTTCTCCGCCTGCTCTTCAATCTCAATTTGTTTATACCAGAATGAAATATTATCTTTTATACCATATTCTATTTCACTAACTTCTCTTTCTTGGAATTTATTATCAACACTTTTTTTTTTATTAACTTCTTCTTTTTTATTGTTTATCAATTTCTTTTTAGTCAATTCTGCTTTAACTAATTTCTTAACTGCTTCATTTATCTTTTCTACTTTCTTATCTCTTTTAGCATTCAATGACTTTCTTTGTTCACCAAATAAATCCTTTGGTA
>Ga0307928_10004362_pt1 | contig 10739 bp, 15 predicted proteins | sample AceLakmetagen232_FD_201815 | JGI IMG/M metagenome (GOLD analysis project Ga0307928, IMG submission 201815) | Saline water microbial communities from Ace Lake, Antarctica - #232 | ecosystem: Environmental > Aquatic > Non-marine Saline and Alkaline > Saline | place: Antarctica: Ace Lake...
GATTATTAACTACACTCATTACTTCTCCAAATCTTCTACCAGTTGTTCCTGCAATATGTTCCAAAGAAATTAAACTCGCTTCTAATTTGACATTATTCATAACTAAATCGGTAGTGGCTTTTGATACTGTATCTATAACTTGATACATTAATCTCCATCCAACTCTCATTGCCATACCTCTAGCAATCCATGTCGGACTAAACATACCTCCAAAAGCACTTGTCGATTTTTTCGTACTTGATTGTAGTTGGTTTAAATTTCCTATTAATTTAATAGTAGACATAGATACTCCATCAATGCCTTTACTCATCAATTCCCAACCAGCTCTCATTGTCATACTTCTTGCTATAAGTTCTGGACTAAATATTCCACTAAGAGCTCTTGATGCTTGTTTAGATGAAGATGTTAATCCACTTATTTGAGATTGTAGACTTTCTATTTCTTTTTTCAAACCTATTAAATTGCTTTTCATTTTCAAAGTTTCATATTGAAACCTATCCATTCTCCATTTAGCATTAAATGTAACATCGGGTATTTTTCTCACCTTATTTTATTAGTTCTCCATCTATTAATTGACTTACTTCCTTCGGAGTCAACTTTGGTATAGTAAAAAAGTTGTATCCTTTTTCGTGGAGAAATTTTTGAAGTGTTAATTCAGATTGTATTCCTTTAACCTTCGCTACTACTCCAAGTTTTTTTTTATCTCATCTTCAGTTTGTTTAACTGTTTTCTTTACTCCACTTATCTCGTATAAAATAGTTAAAAATAAATCAATAATCGTAACTAATTTACCTTCTTTCGTGCGGAGTATTTTGGTATTCTTTAGTTCTTCTGCGGTCATTTTAGGTTCTACTAAGTGTTCAGATATTACTTCCTCCCATGCGAAATCTTCACTATTTCCCATAGTAATTACATCTCCTCTTACTAATGGAATCATTTTAATAGATTTATCTTCAAATCCAATTACTCCACTTTCTTTTAGGGGATAATCTATTGGAAGTATATCTCCTTTTGCATCTCTTTCATGCAATATAAAGTTTTTCTCTAAGTATCCCATTCCAATTCACCTAATACCAATTAACTCCAGTGAAAGGCATCTCTTCCATAGTGACTTCAGTTCCAGGCGCAACTCTTCGTGTTATCGGTCCAGATTTACATCCACTTGCTGTTATACTTGCTCCAGCAACAGATTGTACCGTAACTTCAAATGTTAATCCACCATCTGCACCATCTAACAAACTTTGGAACAACGCATCTCCTGATATCCAAGCTCTTCTTAATGTTCCTTCAACTGTTTTCATTCCAGTTGTTATCTCTGAAATATCAGTTCCGACTCTGTTGAATTTACCTCTTTCTTTACCAATTATTACTGTTCCTTCAACAGCCGATCCACTATCGCCAGATAGAGTTTCACCACTACAAACTATTGATGACACAATTCCAGTATGTACTGCCATTTATCTTACACCTCCTCTTTGTTTCTTTTTATATCTTTTAAGCACAATAATCCACGTTTCATGTTTAACTCCTCCCTTAATATAACTAACTACGTTTTTGACCTTTTTATGTTTTTCATCAGGTATTTTACGAAATAGCTGACTTATACTATTCTTTCCGTATAGTTCTTTCGTAAAGTAATCCATCGAAACGACAAATATTGCTCTATTAGCAACTCTCAAACATTCTGTTGCTATTTTATGTCCATTTTCACTTTCTAGAACAAATTCTCCATAAACTATGTCAAACGAATCCTTTGGAAATGGTATCTTTTCTGGTCTAGCATCGATTATATCCAAACCTTTCTTTTTGCATAGACCTAAAGCATATTTATTAAATTCCATTCCTTTTATGTTCGGAAGATTATGTTCCTTTATTAATCTTTCCATCGTAGTTCCAGCATATGCTCGTATGTCCAATATTTTATCGTGCTTTCTTGCCTTTTTAATTTCCTTTGCCAAAGCGTTTATTTGCTTTGTTCCAGTATCACTCCTTAAATCTCTTTCTCTTGTTGAAAAATATTTTTCAACACTCATTTTTTTTCACCCCATTTTGGAAATTGCATTTTCTTTTCTAGTTTCGATACTTCTTCTTTAAATCCTAGTAATGCACATCCTTCTCGTAAAGTTTCTAAAATATTAATAATCATTTTTGTTCTGTCACTAAGTTCATTTGATGTTGGAGTTCCCATTAAATCCTTATGTCTATTCCATAACATAGCTCTATGACCTCCATATTCATAATTTCTCATTAAAAACTTTTCTAAACTCATATTATCTACATGACTTCCTATTATCTCTTTACTTTTAAAAAATGGAATTTCATCACGTTCTAATCGTAAAAACAAGTCTGAATCTTCTCCATCTTTCAAGTTTACATCAATAGGATATTTCTTAAATAAACTTTTATGAAACAACGTTGCTACTGTTCCTATTGCTGATTGTCCAATTTTTGTCATAATTAAATTTATTTCGTCACACCATGGCTTTCTTTTTGTATTTATCCATTCGACTGAACCTGCAAACGCACTAACTCCTCCAAAAATCACCATATTTTTCAAAAGAAAATCTAACCATCCTTTTTTTAATATAATATCTGCATCCACTGTACAAACTAGTCTATGTTTCGCCTTTTTTATTCCATACATTTTCGCAAATCCTCTTCCTTTATTCTCTTGAAAATTTATTAATGATATTTCGCATGGAGCTTTTTCAATTTGTTTTACAATATCTTCTGTTTTATCCGTCGAAGCATCGTTTACAACTATTATTTCTCCTATATATTGTGAATCTTGTAAAACAGAATCAATACATTTTCTAATTGTTTCTTCCTCATTGTATGCAATAATCACAACACTTACAACATCTTTATAATCTACTGACTCTCTTCCTTTTTCTACAACTTCGATATATGCCTTTTTGCTTTTTGGGTCATTTGTCAACATACCAGAGTGAGTTCTATATTTCATTAGTTCTATCGGAACTTTATAAAACATAAATTCTTTTGCTATTCTAAACCACATTTCATAATCTTCGCAAATAAATACATTTTCATTAAACATTCCAACCTTTTCAAAAACATTTTTGTGAATCATTATTCCAGAACCACAACCAAAAAATCTAAAGCATAAGTGAAATACAACATCTTCTTTTGTTTCAAATTCAGGTTCTATTTCCTTTTTAATAATATTACCCATACTATTTATTCTCAACCAATCACAATAAAATATTTTTCCATCTGGTCTTTTTTCTTTCATAAATAACATTTGTTGTTCAATTTTATCTGGCATCCATACATCATCAGAACTTAACCACATAAACCATTCTCCTTTCATTGCTTTTATTCCTGCGTTTAATGCTGAAGCAGTTTTACCGTTTAGTTTATCAATAAATTTCATATTTGATATTTCTTTATCTTTCCATCTTTGTAGTTCCTTTAATGTTTCATCTTTCGAAGAACCATCATTAACTACTATTATTTCATAATCATCTTTTGGATATGTTTGATTCACAGCTGACTCTAAACATTCCCTAAAGTATTCTGCTTTTTGATTATACATCGGTATAACAACACTCACTTTCATTTTTCATCTCCTCCAAATTGTATTTTGTTTCCACAAGCGACATAATACCACAACCATTTATCATTAGTATCTGGTTCAATTATTTTTGAATTATGTTTTCCCCATTTAGTTTCTTTAGAAGCCTTTATATTGTATATTTTTAATCCTGCATTTTCTACAATTTCGATTATTTTTTCCTTTGAATATCCAATAGATGCTTCCTTCGCATTTTTATTTATATCTCTTTCGTTGTATTTATCTCCTGACATTATCTGAAACAACAATATTCCATCTTTTTTCAATAATCTTTTTGCTTCGTTAATATACTCGATTGTAAATTTTCTCGGTATATGTTGAAATACAGTCATTGAAAATATTAAGTCAAACATTTCATCTTTAAAAATTGATAAATCTACTGTATTATGTAATTTTACATTTTCATACTTCGATAGTAATAATTTCGCTTTGTTTATTGCCACATCTGAAATATCAATTCCATGAATTTCTTTTACTTTTTTCGCTATTATTTCTGTAAACCTACCTCTACCACATCCAATTTCTAGTGCAACATCAGTTTTTCTTAATTCTCGTATTAATCCAAATATCTGATGAGATTCTACTATTCCCAATCTAGCTGGACTTCCATAACCATCACTATAATTTTTGTTCCATTTATCTTTCCACATCTGTTTTTCATTTTCCATTTTCATCACCGTCTAGATAAGATGTTGATGGAATCACAACTATTGTTTTTCCTTCTTTTTTTCTGTGTTCCGCCGACTCTTTAATCTCAAATACTTTAGTCTCAAAAACTACCTGTTTTGCAACTTTAAATGCCTTTTCTAAAAATTCTTTCTTGTTTTTAATATGTCCTAATACGTTCAAAATTAATGCAATATCATATCTTTCATTTTCATCTATGTCTTCACATCTAAATACTACATTTATTCTTTTTTGTCCTCTTATTATTCGTGCAGTATTTAATGCGTGTGGGTGAATATCAATTCCAGTAACTTCTTTTGCACCTTCTTCTTTTACTTTAAAACTAATATATCCATGATTGCAACCAATATCCAAAACTTTCTTTCTTTTCCAATCAACTAAATCTTTAATTTTATCCCAAGTCAATTCAGTCTTTGACTCTCCCTGAATAACTCCATCGATACTCTGATAATATTTATTATAATGTTCTATATCTAAAGAATCTAAATAAATCTTTATATCAACTTTTTTGTCACCATTTAAAATTTTTTCAAATTCTTCATGTTCAACAGATGTAAATTCCAAATCTGTTGAATTAATAAACTTTGTATGCGAAATATCTATCATATTCAAAAAATATCCATAAGCTTTTTTTATCCTATCTTCACTTAATGGTGTGTACCATTTTTCAATTCCCATATCAACTGCTTCAATACGTCTTGATTTTTGTCTTTCTCTTATCATCCATACTGGTGCAAATAACACTGCAAATTCGACATCGATATATTCCTTTAATCTAATACATTTTTTATCAATAAATATTGGATATCCATCTATAACGAAGTTTCCAGTTCCAGACTTAACTATATTCGTTAATTCTAATAAAAATTCTTCGATTGGCTTTTTCGTATAGTTCCACATTTTTTCAAAATTTATGTAATGATATCCTTCTTTTTCTAATCTTCTAGCATACGTCGATTTTCCAGAACAACTTGCTCCAATACATACTATTATCATAATCTATCCCTCCATGTTGTATCGACTCCAAAACATATGTCACAAATATCTTTCATTGGATTACCATCAAGTAACCCTTTTCTATTTTCATAAAACTCTTTTTTATTCCATATATCAATAAGTTTTTCTGTTTTTAAATTTCCAAAAATATGTTTTCCAAAATAGTCTTCACAACACAATATCACATCTCCTTTATAATTTATTGTTAATATATGAGCAGGTCTATTACACATCTTTCTAATTGGTACATTTGCTTCCTTTATTAGTCCACCTCTTGAAGTCAAAGGAAATGGTGCTTCAATTCCATTAGGTTTATTCATGATATAAACACTCACAATTCCTTTTAATTTTTGTTTTAATTCATAAGTTAAAAAATCTCCATTAGTATATAACTCTATAGTCACATTTTTTAGTTTATCTTTTACATATCCTAATAGTTCAACTATTCTTTCATCTAGTAATGGTTCACCATAAAGCGTTGGTGTAAATATTTTCGTACAATTCAGTTCAGCTAGTTGGTCTATAATCTTCTTAAATAATTTTTCATCCATTAAATTCTTTCCTCTTGGATATTTCGAAACTGGGCAGAACCAACACTTTCTATTACATTCGGTAGTTGTTTCTATGTCTACTGTATCAAACAACGTTTGTTCATTATATTTAGAGTAATCCATTATAAAACTCCTCCCATATTCCAACTATCTTTTTTTCGCTATAATAATTATTTATCCATTTTTTACATTCATTACTTTTATCTTCCAAAAGTTTTCTATCTGAGTCTAAACACTTTATAACTTCTTCAACACCTTTCATACCTTCAACTCTAATTATTGGTATCTCGTTGCAACCAAGTTTTTCGCAGTAAGCATTATAACTTTTTTCTACTGATTTAGTAATTGGTACAACTCCACGTTGCATCGCTTCTAATGTTGTCATTCCAAAATATCCCTGCCAAATATTATCAAATAAAATATGATTTTTACTCATCATTTTTAGTAATCTCTCTCTATCACAAAAATTCATAACTAAATTATAATCTGCTATTTCTCCTAGTTTTTGCATTAATTTTTTCATTACTTCAACATCTTTATATTTCGTATGACTTGCAAAATGTCCAACTTTCAGTTTCGCAGAAAAGTCCCTTTTATATTCTGTCTCACAATCTGGTAAAACGTTTGGTATCCATTGCGAATTTTTAAATATATTTGTATTTGCTGGATTGCATACTAATGTCGCATTAGCGCTTTGATATCTATTAAATAATTGACCGAGTCTATATATATGATTATATTCCTTTCCTTCTTCCCATCCAGAATGGCTATGATAAACAAATATCTTTCTGCCTAAATATTTTTTCCAATCTATTCCAAATGATGGTTCTAAATAATCCATATGATTAAAGTGCAATATATCTGCTTGTTTTACAAGTTTTTCTAATTCGTTTGTATTAATATCTTTACCAAATAATAGTCCATATTTATATCCAAATGGATGCTTTTCTCCAATAATATGCGTACATTGAATTTTTGTATGTTTATTCAAAGCACTACATAAATTCCAACTTACACCCGCACAATCTATTGTCGGGTTAATATGTAGCACTAATGTCATTCTCATTTCACCTATTCAAATGTCTCCCCATACTCGGAACACTATGTTTTTTTCTACTTCGTTTCGTTTGTCGTGTAACTCTAACGACAGTTTTGTCATCATCTCTCGTACTATCATCTACAAATTTAGTTACTTTATTTATATGCTTTCCTTGCGTATGTCTAGTTCCATAATTTACCATTTAAACAAACCTCCCATGTTTAACTCCAGCTTGTAGAGTTGTTAATATATCGTTATAATCTTTATAATAACATTTAACGCAATTACTTCCATCAAAAAATCTTTGTTCTCTATATATTCTTGGTAAGTCTTCTATATCTCCCATTCTCATAGTTTTTGAAAAATCTCTACTTGGATTCGCTTCTGCATATTGCACACCACAACAAGGATATACTCCTCCATGTGCATCTATAATCGGCTTCAATAAACTAATAAGACAATTTGGTGTTCCACTTGTCCAATCTTTTCTGCCTTGATAAATTACTAAATGGTCATCAATTCCATTTGCTCTTAGTTTATTCCTAACATAATCCATATCTACAACGTCTGGATTATATAAATCAGATACAAATCTAACATGAGTGAAATCGTTTCTATTTGCAAATAGAACAATATCTCTCAAATTATCCCAGTTTGGTTCTTTATTTGCAAGAACATAACTAAAAGCCCAGTCAACCTTCGGAGCTCTTTCAACTGCATCCATCATTTGTTCTTTAAATCTACCATCAAACTTTCTATAGTCTCCGAATGATATTCTAGTCCAAGTTAATCTTCTTAACGCATCAGTATCTACTCTATCTAATAATAAACCATTACTAACTAATCCTCCTTTTATATCTCTTTCATCTGCATATCTAATCATTTCACTTATCTGTGGGTGTAATGTTGGTTCTCCACCACCAGTAATTGTAGTAGCTTTTGTTCCAAGTTCTTCTCCAATATCAAATAATTTTTTAATTCTCTCATAAGGCAATTCTATTCGTTTATCCCTTTCACTACATGAACACCATGAACAATTCAAATTGCATCTATTCGTTGGTGATAGTTGCATATGTACTGGAATTATCCTACCTTCATCTCTTATACTTTTATTTAGTTCATTATCTAATAATACTTTAATCGGATAGCTACTTGCGGCTGTGTACGAACTTCTCCTGCTCAGTTTATCACTTATACTATTTGACATTTTAATAGACCTCCGATAATATATCACTTGGAACATTACATTTTTCCGACTTATGTAAAGGTGAAAATGTAAAGAGACGAGAGTTTGTGTTATTTACCCTACCCTTCAACAGAAAATTTCCTAGTTCAAATTGTGTTCCAATACCTATCATTTCAATCCCTCTATTACTTTTACCCAGTCTGGTATAGTATTTTTCCAGTCGTATTGTTTAGCAAACTCTATACACTTTCTACTAAACTCTTTTCTCAATTTTTCATCATCGTATAAGTATTCAAAAAATCCAGCCATATCTTTTTCATTTACTAAAGCTCTATTAGTTCCTTGATTACCCTCAACATAAGCTTCTACTGGTACAACAAACCCTCTATCTTCAACAAGTTCCCTAGCTGTCGTAAAGTCTGTCATAACATTAGGAACTCCAGCCGCCATGCTTTCTACTATTGGTAAACCAAATCCTTCTCCTGTTGTGCTTAAAGCGTGAATATCAAATCCATTATATATTTTATTTAATGTTTCCAATGTAAATCCTTGATTGTATGTAATTCCACTAAATAAAACTTTATCCATAATTTTCATTTTATTCAGTGAATATAATAATAATGGATGCTTTCTTCCAACATAATCTTTTGCCGCTCCCATAGGGTCATATGGGTCTGTATGTAACCACAATTTTACATCATTCTTATCTTTAGCAAATATTTTAAATGCTTTACCTAGTCTATTTATCTGTTTTCTCTCTTGATTTCTCGCAACCATTCCAATAACAAACTTATCTTCGATATTATTATTTACTTTCCATTTTGCAACTTCTTCTTTTGGTAATTTTTTAAAAATTTCTGTATCTACTCCATGTGGAATATAATCAACATTTTCTCTATATTGTTCAACTATTGGTTTTGCAAATTTAGCCATACAAACTACCAAATCTGGCGATTTTATATCATTTATATATTGCTCTGGTATCATATCTGTATCAACTGGTAAATACCAAATCCATTTTATTCCAAGTTTCTTTAGAAATTCTCTGTGTACTGGTAATGCAACATAATTAACCATCCAATGGTCTCCAAGTGTAATTATTACATCTGGTTTAAAATTTATCACTGTCTTTTGAAATACATCTTCTCCAAAGAAATGAGTCTTAGTTCCATATACCTTCATTCCATCTACCATAAACGGAGCTCCTTGATATTGCCAATTTATCATACCAACTTCAAACTTATCTTTAAGTCTTGGTACTATATTCTTTCCAACAATGCCAAATCCAGTGTGCGACCAAATCCCATCTGATATCCATAATATTCTCATACGCTCTGCACCTGATAATAAATTAATCTACCAACTCTATTTTGACCAATATCACCTGCTTGACGTCTACCGTCATAGTGAATTGCTTTTATATAAGTAGTATTTATTGTTGTTGCAACAGAAGCTAATCTCGTTGTAATTCTATCCATTAAATCGTTTAGAAGTTGTTTGTAATTGTCGACTATCTCGTCGTCTATTCTTCCAGTGGTTTGTTTTTTCACAACAATCGTAATCTGAACTCTCATGAACTGTTCTACACCTGCTTTTCCAACAGTTTCATATATTATTCCGCCAGGAATCTCGTCTATAAAAATAGAAGGTGTTTTTCCAGAAACTTCTACATCATCAATGTGTATCCATTGACCTTCTCTTGCTATTGGGTCTGAAATATTATTTCTTAAGTCGTTTCTAATACTCTTTAAAATCTTATATGTATCCATCTTTACTACCTCCAGTGGTATTTAATCCTCAAGTGGATTATCCTTTATCGTCAAACGTATCGTCACTATCTGCCGAATATCTATTTTCAATTTCTGTGGTCTCAAATCCTGGGTCGAACAACCGTCCTCCCCCATCATCCATTGCACTTTCTCCACTTCTTAACAGTTTCAATAATCTTTTATATTCTTGCAAAAATGGTGACGATAAATTAGCAACACTTTCTGGTGTTGCTGGACTTAGTTCTATCTTTCTCAAACGAAGTTTATGAGCAGTTAAGTAAGCTACAGCTCTTTGTGCAATAGCATAATCATCTTCAGTTCCATCGAATGTTTTGTTGACTGCCTTTTCAAATTCAACTTGTGCTTCAGTTATCCGAGCATCACGAATAGTCGTATCATGAGATAACTCACCAATCTCTTCTCCAGTTATTCCAGTTATATCTTTAAATCCACTTGCGGTTATATAATTAGCCATTTACTCCAACTCTCCTCTCACATATACTTTTAAATTCGGTATTGTTATAATAGGTGTTCCTCCAGAAAAAGTAATTTGTAGTTCTGCGTCATATGTTCCAACAACTGCAAAATCATCTTCTAGAACTGTATAAGTACAAACTCCATTCGTTCCATCTGTCACATTACAAGCACCAGCAGATATTATCATAGTCTCTCCAGGTTTCCCTACCTTAAACAAAATAGTAGCTCCAGTTATAATTACAGCATTTTCATCTTCATCAGTTATGGTAAATGTAACATCATATCCATAATCATTCTGAACTACTTTAACATCTGTCATAAATAAGATTTTAAGGTAGAACTTTAAATATGTTATATTAAAACTGGTATTTGTCTATCGTTCTAAATTGATATAGTTGTACTATATTTCGGTGTGGTCATAGTTGTACTATATTTCGGT
>Ga0307928_10004364_pt1 | contig 10733 bp, 22 predicted proteins | sample AceLakmetagen232_FD_201815 | JGI IMG/M metagenome (GOLD analysis project Ga0307928, IMG submission 201815) | Saline water microbial communities from Ace Lake, Antarctica - #232 | ecosystem: Environmental > Aquatic > Non-marine Saline and Alkaline > Saline | place: Antarctica: Ace Lake...
TTTTATTATCTGGGTCAAGTAACGGTAAGGTCTTCCTTTCTTTTACGCCAGATACAGTTAACCCCTCGTAACTATAAGTTCTTTTGTTATCTTCATTATTGTTATCTCCTACATAATATTCAATTACAAAGTCATATATTTCTTCTTTTTCGTTTTCATATATTAATGTAAGAGGTCTTGATACTGGACTACAAGGACATACCCACATATTATTTTTCCAATCACAATTTTTTATTGAATACACTCCATCGTATGTTGTTCTATCATAAACATTTATTGCTCCCTCACAATTTTTTATTGTTTTGATGTTATATTCAAATCCCACAACCATTGGTAAGAACAGTAATAAGATTAATATATTGATATTTTTATCCATTGTGCTTTAACCCAACTTTTATTTTTGCCTCTTCCTTCATACCTAGCAGATTTCCAAATCCATAACTCATATGATTCTCCTGGTAATCCGTACTCATCTTTAAATTTTCTGATTTCTTCTTGATGTTGTTTATAGTAATTGCTCTTGCCAAAATGCTTACAACTTATGAACTTTCTTTCTTTCCCACGAAATGCCAAAACATCAAAATAATCTGCAAAATCATAAGTCGCCCATCTTGTTCGGACACTTTGGAATGGTATTAACCATCCGTCTTCTATAAGCTCCTTCTTAGCTTTAGCTTCCTTCAAATATCCTTTTTTTGATGTATTCATTTTGACCACTTCATTTTCTGAACACTGGGTTCTCATCCATCCATTTCTTTGGGTCGTCTCTCCAATCTGTTGGATTATTATATAATCGTTTGAAACTTCTTTTCCAATCATAAAAATAAACACAGGATTTGCATACAAGTAATTTCTTTTTTGTTCCTATTGGTTCATTGGGCTCTTCGATTGTAAATTCTGCCCAACCCTCTCCACATCCTTGACATTCTTGAGGAGTAATTCCCAACTGTTTAAGTTCTTTATATACACGATGGGTATTAATCTTATGCATCATTCTTCTGATAGGATAAAACAATCCAATAATATGTGTACTATCATTCCATCCATCAGTCTTGTAAATAGTGATGATAGGTTCAAGCCCTTTCATCTTTATACTTATTGATGTTTTAGTTTTTTTCTTATCCATCTGTGAAACCTATTTCTGCTTTCTTCATTAATTAATTTATGGGCAAGGTATGGTGCAAAAAATATCATAGTCACACCGAGTAATGTCCATCCAAATTCCCAATATCTCATTTCTTTTTATACCGATACGGATTCCAAGTTTGGTTTGCCCGTAATATAAACCAACCTAATTCCATACAAAGACCCGATATAATTATCGGACATATAATTACTTCCCAATATCTCATTTCTTTTTCACTATAAAATAATTATCTATTATATAATAAAGATTTGATTTAAAAATATATTTGAATGCTTTTTCAAAATCTTCATCTTTACCTTTGATTCCATAATCCTTCATAAGTTTATTAAGCAACTTAGTTGTTTCATACTTAAATCTTTTTGGTGCGTCTGCTTTAATGATTATTTTTGTTTTTGTTTTTACAGTTATCATTTTTTCTTCTCCTTCAATTTGTTTAGTTTATGATTGAGAGTATCAAGCCATTCATTCAACTTCTTACTTAAAAATGGTTTATTTGTAGTTAAATTATATCCTTTGAAAAAATACCAGAAGAGCATCATTGAAATCATATATGATGTAACTTTACCATAAAATGCATCTAAACTTAATCTATTTACAAAATTTATAATTCTTGGTAAACTAATTCCTATAAATCCGAATACCATACTCCCCATTATAAAACCTATAATTTTTCTTATACTTATTCTTGTCATTTTTTTCTTCCCTTTATTTTTGACGATTTTTTTTTGTAAGAGTGTTTGCATGAATATTATAATGATATTCACAAAGTCCACTTAAATGTACATCCTCTCCACAAATTACACATTTACCTTGAGGATGCCTTGCTTGTTGTCCTAGAATATGAACTTTTGCATTATCCCAATTTGTTTCTTCCATCTTCTCTCAATAAGAGTTATTTACTTGAATTTTTACTTGAACTTCCAAATAATATTCCACATAATATATTCAATCCCAATGCTTGAAATAGTGTTATTCTCTTTAAATCAAATATTATAGGCATTAACCAATTCCATAAATAGTAAGTTGGTAATGTTAATATTACTGCTACTACTGCTATAAATCCTATTACAACCATTACACCTAACATTACATCATTTATTCCCATCTTAAAAATCAAATATCCCCTTTACCTTTACTGGTTTAATAAAATAATTTAATTCATTCCAAACATTATCCAAATTAATATGGTCAATGTTCATTTTATGAGCTTTAAATTCTTCAACTGTACAATACTTCTTTCCTTTACCGACACCAATTCCTTTGGTGTTTGGAATAAGGAAATGAATTCCAGGACCGTACTTCTGTGTTATTTGAGCAGATAAACAAGTTGGTGATTTTTCTTTATATTGTTCAAAATTCCCGACATCCTTTCTCATCGATGCAAGAGTAACATCTTCTTCTAAAAGTTTAATGATGGTATTTCTTATGAACACTTTGCTAAACTTTGCTTCACCTTGCTTTATCTTAGGAACGAGATAGTCATTAAATATTTTTCTGGATAGAAGACTGTTTGATTTCTTTCGAATACCTAAATTGCGAATGATTATTTTATTATCTTTAGTTATAAAAATATAATTTTTTTTCATTAATCCTTTTGGTTTATTAATTATGTCATCTTCATCCATTTCTTTATCGGAATCCTTATCTTCTTTATTTTTTCCTTTATAGAAGAAGGTATATTTAAGTTCATATTCAAGTTTTAATTGAAATTTTTTTTCTGTCATATTCGGCATCCTTTTTCCCAATTATCTTTAGCCCACATTGGTTGTAGATTTGTATAATGAAAACAAATTTTTTGTTGATTTAAATCTACTAAATTAAAATGTGCACATGGTTTTTTATGGTCTACGTGCCATTCTCCATAATTTTTCCATGACATTCCATTACTGAATTTATTTTCTAAATATATTTTCAGTTCATTTAAAGAACACCCCACTAATTTCATAGTTTTTATACATTTTTTTTTCTTTTTTAATGCATACCATATTCTAGTAGATAAATAATGACGTAATTTATAATTAATATCTTTTTTTCGTCTAGTGTTTGAATATATTCTTCCTTTTTCAATTATGCTAGATTTATTTTTATAATAATAAATGGATTTTGCTTTTTTTATTTTTTCCTTATTTTTTTCTCTACATATTTTACTTTTTATTCTATATAAAGATTTATTATTTTTATAATACATCTTTTGTTGCTCTTTAATTTTTTTTTTGTTTTCTTTTCTGTATTGTTTTTGATATGTTTTGTTTTTTTTCTTATTTTTTTCTCTATATATTTTTTGATATGCTTTATTTGTTTCTTTGTTTTTTTCTCTATAAATTTTTATTTTATCTTTATTATTATTATAATGTCTTTTTTGACAATATTTTACCCGACATTTTTTTGAGCAATATATTTGTTGAGGGACTGTTTTTTTAAATTCTTTTCCACACTCTTTACATTTATTCATTTGTTCACCAGGGAAATGGAAGATGCTTTTGTATTTCTTCAACTATTTTTATAGCCAATTTTTCTGCATCTAATCTCGTTTTTGTTTTTGATAGTTGTATAGCTACACTATCTGTATCAGTCATAATATTTAAAAATCCTTCTTCTCTAAACCGTTTTCTTGTGTATTTAATAATCTGTCTACCTAATGCTGTACAATCTTTAGCAGCTATTAAATCATAAATATTTTTAAATGTGGGATTTGAGATTGCTCCATAACTACTGTTAATTATTATCTTAATCGAGTATTCAGCAGGATTTTTTTCTGCTTTCATTTTAACTCTCATTGTGTAAAATTTTTGTAATAATTTTGATAATTTTGTTAATTTTTTTGAACAATAATATCCTTCTACTTTAAAAAAATTATCACCGTGCCATTTTTCTTCTATTGAACAACAATCACAATTTCTTCCAAATAAATTTGCTTGAATAAACATATTAGGATAAAGTGATGTATAATCAAAGAGAACTACATTTTCAAATATTTCACCAGCAGGATATGCAACATATCCACCACCGAATTTTTCTTCTCTTATAGCATTATCATATTCTTCTTGAATATTTAATGCCTTACAAATAGCTTTATATGCGAATACAGCAATACTACAAGTAAGATACTTTTTCGTCCTAACATCTTCTTCATTCAAGAAAGGTTTAAATGGTTCAAAATATTTTTCAACCCATTCATATAATTTCTTTGTAATAAGAATATCTTGTTTTGTATATGTTGTTATTTCTGTAAGCTCTTCTTTTGACCAAGTTTCTTTTTGAAACATAGTATAGTCAATTGGTATTTTTCCATGTTCTTCATCTACAATTCCCAACATTTTTACAATATAATCTAACTTGTATTTCATCAACAAGTCTCCAAGCATACCTTTCTTTATTTTCATTTGTGATGCTCGGTTTTTGAAGATGTTTCTAAGGTCTATAAATATTTTATAATCAAGATTAATTCCTTCTCTGATTAATATTGGATTATCATATCCAGGCATCATTTTTGTACCTACATTATTAAATCCTACAAGATATTTATGTGCATTAATAATGTTTTGAATATCATCCTTTTTTGTAAGTAAATATGTTTTTTTAGTTTTATAACTATAGCAACCAAATATTCTTAATCTATCTTTAGAAGAATCTGGTTTCCCGAATGTACGAGTTTCTATGTCATATATGAGTGTTTCTTCTTCCATCATTTTCTCCAAAAAGGTGTACCCTTTATTTTTTTAATGTTGTTCTTCTTCATCCAACGGCGTTCATCATAAATTCTATAAGAAATATGTATTACACTAACCAATAAGAATATAATTATAAATATAGTCACAGCAGATATAATTCTCATAGCCGTTTCCATAAGAACGGTAACTTGGTCTCTTAAACCTGCAAAGGCTTCATCCGTCATTGCTAGATATGTGGTCATTATAAATTGAGTAACTACAAATAAAAACATAGTTGTTGAATTTATAAGTCTCGCACCATCAAAAAATAACGGATTATCTTTATACTTGAAATTATATTCTTCTTTCTGAGGTTCTGTTAAAGTAGTGTAAGTTTCCCAATTCATATTTTATTTGCTAACCTCATATTTCTTACAAAAAACATTAACTGTATTGTAATTGTAGAGACTATTATTGAAAACAATACAAATATAATAAATGCTAATGAAGGATGATTACTAATAGCAGCAACAAAAAACATACCAAGCATAACCATAGCCATTATTGTAGCGTGTACACACTTCGCTAAATTTAATATTGCGTTATTTCTTAATCGTTCATTCATTTTCCTTTCACCTCATTGATTTGATATATTATATATTGATGCTACTGCACCAAGCAATATTAATACAACTCCTAATCCTGAAAACCAACCTGGAATCCAGCCGAGTCCTTTCCAATGATTTATGAATGGTAATATGAAAACTACAATACCTGCTATCATTACTGGATGTGCTCTACCAAAAACGCCTGTGCTTTGTTGTTCATACATTTTATTTACCCCTTTTGTTTAATTATTTTCTCCATTTTATATATTATTTCAACTAAACAAGCCAAAATACCATGTAATACTCCCAATACAAGAGACATAAACATAAGAGCGAATCCCAAGTTCATAATACCAGCTATTATTCCAGCAATCATATATCCTGTAGCTGTTATCACGAACAATATTACCGAACAATTTTCAAATGTTGTTTCTTTCATATTACCACCATTTACTTAATTTAGTAGGGACTGTTTTCTTTTCTGGTTCTTTCTTTTTATACATCTTTTCTTTTTCTCCCTTCATATGATTTTGAATGAGTTCACGTGCTCGGACTTTCAACGGTTCTAATTGTATCTTATATTCTTTTTCTGTGATTTGTCTATTGCTTTCTTTGATTGCCAATTCTTTAATCTTTAGATTTATCTTTTTTAATTCTTTATTGCTTACTTTCATATGAATGCACTTAACAATTTTGTTTGCCCTTGTGTTTCTTTTCTTTTCATCAAATTAAAATTCAAATTAAACTGTTTCCAATGTTTTCTCTCTGCTCCATAGTAAATAAACCATTCTGCTAAGTTTTTTTCAATTGCTGCAATTAATCTCGGTTTCAAACTGTTATAATCATTATCTCCTAACTTAAATTGTTTTCTTACCTTCTTAGTTAAAAAATCATACTTATTATTTTCTTTTGAAAGGTAAGGGTCATTTTCTTCATCAATCTTTAACAAGTCTGTTCTGTAAGGAACTATTTTACTTTTAGGTATAATGCTCCAAGCTAAACTCAAATACATCTTAGGTGGCAATACGAAAACATATTTGTCAAGCCATCTGACTTGAGTTCTTATGTGGTCATTGCCAACTAACCATAATTGAATAACAAACGATGGGATATCACTATCTTCAACATCCTTTATCCAATCACTCTTTCTATTTATGTATAGATTTTTTACTATGTCTTGAATTATCATTTTTATTTAATTTTTTTGATAAGGACAAATATTTTTTGTGTGCTTTTTTAAATTTTTTAAGTACTGCTTCATCTTTACAATGATAGTTTTGTTCTTTACAAATTGTGCAGAATGCTAAAACATCAAGCACCTTTCCATATTTTACTGTTGCGCCGCCATTAGGATTCAACTCCCATTTATGTTTGTGTCCATCAAACTTATCGCTCCACAATCTCAAACATTTAGAAGAGCAAAACTCAAAAGTCTGATATAAACTCATATCTTTAAAACAATGGTCACACTTATCTGATTTATATTTCCATTCTAATTTGAACGGTAGGTCTTTATCTTTTTTGCAATGATGGCAAAGGATTGGTCTAAACGATAACATTTTATTTCACCCTAACATCCCCAACAGTAATTTGTTTTGTGTCACATTCTCCCTTAAAAATATTACACTTTTGTTTTATGTAATACAAATTTCCATCTTTATCTTCACAATATTTCATTCCTTCAATATATTTAAATTTTTCAAATCCTATTTCTTCACATCCTTTATGATAAGTATTATTTATATGTGATATAAGAAATCCTCCACCAACTATAATGAGTATTATTATACATATATGAATTCTTATATCAATTGTAACTGTTTCTTCCATTTTACTCCAACCTCTTTTTCAATTCAATTCCATACTTTTCTATATTAGCATTATATTTTCTAATGTTTTCATCGTGAAGTTTTATCTTCTTATTCATCATTTCCATTTCACTTGCTCCCATATCAAAACTTACATCATTATACAAAACATCGGTATTAAAGTAAGTATCATAGTATCTTGCAGCAACTTCAAAATGTTCACAAGCTTCAAACATATTAAGTGCAGTTTCAGAAAGTAATTCCATACTTACTATATAAATTGTAACTAATGAATCATTTAATTCTTTTGACTCCAAGTTTGCTTTTATCTTTAAATATCCTTGACTTTCATCTGAAAAATGATTACGTGCTATTCTACAATTACTACTTACTAAATTATAATTTTGATTTTCATAAGCTATTCCTGCTTCTTCATAATAACTTTCTGCTATTTGAGAATCAAGCGAAACTTCTCCCACATCAATATCAGCTAACATCAAGTTTTTTAAAAGATAGTTTTCTTTTTCAATTTCTATATTAACATCTTTCAATTTACTAATTTCTATCTTTGACTGATTGAACTCATCTTCGTATGTTGTTTGTTCATTACAACCAATAATAAAAATTAAACAACATATTACCAATATACTTATTATTTTTTTCATTTTACATATTTCTATTTATTCTGATATTAGTTCCATCTATATTTCCATCTGCTGAACCTTTGATTGTTATATTTGTACCATCAACGTCTCCCTTTACATTTCCGTCAATAACTATATTTGTTCCGTCTACATCTCCACCTACATCACCGTGAATGTGTATTTCTTTTTCTTTAAAAGAAGATATTTTAATATTGTCTCCATTAGATATTTCAATATTTCCATTCTTTATTGAAATACAATTTCCTTCTATTTTCATTCCATTTATTGTTATCATTTTACTTCCTTTTATTCTTGTTGAAATAAACTAACATCTAAATATTCACAATCTCCAATAAACACATTATCTGATTCATTTAAAAAATAAGGTGAGGATTGCATTTGAATACAATAATCATGTTCTATTAAATACTCTCTAGTGTTATCGTCCATTTTTATTGAATGAGTTATTTTTATATTACTTATTGCTAATGCTGTGAAAAATGAAAAAAATCCTATCACAATAATAGATATTACAATTGTTCCAGCAATCCATTTTGTATTATCTTTCATTTGCACATCTCAATTAGACTAGTAACTACTACGATTTTTCCGTCTGCTCCCCACGCAATATCCTTTTCGTTTCTACAACAAAGTTGCACAATTTTTAACTTAGGTGGCTCACTGTAAAGAGCTTTCTCCCAGAAGAACGAATTTAAATCTCTTGGGTCGATTGTACTTTTGAGCACAATCTTTTTGATATACTTCCAATCCTTTTCTATAAGCTTTTCCCAAAGACCGTTATACATATCATCAATTGGTTTGACAGTATCCATTGTAACATCAAGTTCTTCTGTATGTAAGTCTTGTAATTTTAGAACACAATTCCGTATACTAGGATAGTTCATTTCAACAAGTTGTGCTAAAGCTTCATCAGTATGTTGCATATTTTCAGATTCACATATCATCTTTAGATATGCTGCAATTTCTTCTTTGTTCGGAAATGCAAACGGTATTTTTATACATCTTGATTGAATTGGGGCAATGATACGTTTTATTCTATTAGCAGTTAAAATAAAGAATGTATTGTTTGCATATGTTTCCATTGTATTACGTAAAGCTTCTTGTGAAGCTTTCAAAGTTCCATCTATTTCATCAAGAAAGACACAACGCTTTATTCCTTTTTTTGTGCTTTGCGTCATAGAAAATTCTTTTACTTTATCTCTGATAGTTTCAATTTTTCTATCACTACTACTATTTATTATTAAAGCATCACAATCAAGTTCATTGATGATTGCTTTAGCTAAAGTTGTTTTCCCGCATCCTGGTGCCAAACTGTATAGTAAAAAATTTGGTAATGCTTTTGGGTTTTCAAGATATTTCATTACTTTACTTTTAAAATCCCCAACCATTTCATTTATTTTCTTTGGTCTGTATTTTTCTGTCCAAACATAATTTTGGGGGTTAAAGCGTTTCTCTTCTTTCTTTTCTTCCACAATAGTAATATTATTCATTTTCATTCTTCCTCAACATTTCAAATTCCCAAGTATCGCTGCAATATCTTGTTTTATTACCGTAAACAGTAGGGTAGTTAACAATATTAAGTTGAAATCGGACTTTTTCTTTTCCTTTCTCTACTATTCCAAGCTTTTCAATATCTTTCAATTCCTTTCTTATTAGTTTTCCAATTTTCTTTAAATCTTCAAGTGAAATAGCTATTCCTTGTCTTCTCATTTTTCTTCTACCTCTAATGTTTCATTAAGTTTTTCTACAATTGCATCGACAACATTCGTCACTATTGAGTTACCACACATCTTGTAACGTTGAGTATCTGATATATCAGTTTCAACACCGTTATGGTCAATACCTTTTGCAGACCAGCCATCTGGGAATCCCATTAGTCTTTCACATTCGGTTGGAGTAAGTCTTCTGATAGCATAGTCAGTCATTTTATCTTTATCTTCAACGATAGGCATTACTGCACTCCCTCCTCTTTTTGCTGGTGATAATGTAGGACTTAAACCATTTTTGTCGTAAACATTTCCAGCTTGTCCATCGCTTGGATAGATATTGCCGATTTTGTTTATACCGATTAATGTATCTTTGTTTACTGCTAAAGTGAGACATCCTATACTATCATCTTTTGAAGGAACTAATTCTCTGCACTCAGGACCGAACGGCGTATAATCTTTCCCATAAGTTTCTATTGCCTTTCTTCTTTCCTCTTTACCTTTTTCAGTTCTTTGCCATCTTAATGCACTCATAAACGGAACTGGTACTATTGGTTGTCTGTGTCCACCATCTGCAACATCTAATGTAGGAGCTAATCCGTTTGGGTTGTAGATGCTTCCTGCTTGATGTCGCTTTCCGTCTTTGTCGTAGATGCCTGCGATTCTGTCTGTTTTGATGTAGGTGCTATCGGCTGAGATTTTGTAGTATTGGGCTTTGAGGGTACTTGCGATACCAGATTGGGAGATGGTCTGTTCTCTTCCTTCCGTTTTTGAAAATTTGCTATCGTTCGCTTCGATAGGAAATACTTGTTCGCTACGGTTTTTTCGAGAATGTGCGATAAAGAAGATTCGTTCCCTGTTTTGTGGCACATAATATCTTGCGTTGATACTTTGCCACTCAACATCATACCCAAGTTCATCAAGCGTGGAGAGGATAACGAGTGCTGTTCTCCCCATATCGTGCGAAAGGAGACCTTTGACGTTTTCAAGGAGAACGTATTGTGGCTGTTTGGCTTTAATAATCCTTGCGATTTCAAAAAATAAAGTTCCTCTTGTATCTTCAAACCCCATTCTTTCTCCTGCAATGGAAAAACTCTGGCAGGGAAATCCGCCGCAGATAAGGTCGCAGTCTGGGATTTCATCAACCCC
>Ga0307928_10004365_pt1 | contig 10732 bp, 14 predicted proteins | sample AceLakmetagen232_FD_201815 | JGI IMG/M metagenome (GOLD analysis project Ga0307928, IMG submission 201815) | Saline water microbial communities from Ace Lake, Antarctica - #232 | ecosystem: Environmental > Aquatic > Non-marine Saline and Alkaline > Saline | place: Antarctica: Ace Lake...
CATCTTTTCAAATATTCTTATGATTTCATTTCTTAGCCAATTATCGACTTTAATTATTGCTGTTTCTGTGAACGGGTCAGGTGTTACATAAAGGAATCCATTAACTCCTCCACGTGGACCTCTCCTAACTCGTGATTTTCCTTGACCTCCAGGATAATTTGGTTGATAATACTTTCGTGCCCAGAGGGTTATTGCTCTTCCACGTTTCAATGATACATAATGTGGTTTCATCGAATCAAGATGTTTTAATTTCATTGGCATCTTAATAACTGATGTTGTCCCACTTTGTTTCACTGCTCGTATTTGTTGTGCTGAGTTTGTACGTGGTGCTTTCTTAGTCTGTGAAACAAGTTGTCTTTTCATAGACTTTTCAAGTTTCTTTGCATAATTGTAATGCAAGTTCTTCCAATCCTCTTCGACAATTTTAAAAGATTCGTCTATTGCAGTAATCTTTTTTGCATCTAAAGTTACTTTTGTAAAAACTACCATCAAGCAATCACCTTCAATCGTACTGCAAACTCAAGTTCATACATTGATTCATAATATTCTATTGTATTATACGAATCTATGCTGCCCGATGTCTTGACGAATCTTATATTCGCCATTTTAACACCACCGAAAGATTTACGAATTGAAGGAGTATTAAAAAATTTATGTAATGAACTTCCAATATTATTAAGGTCAGTTCTGCCTTGTGTTGAACTTTTACAATTACCAGCACCATATCTCGCAGAACGAACTGTTATATTATGTTTCCATATATATTTTTTTATTGCACCGTTCACACTTTTCTCAGATTCAGTGATTTCAAAAGCTTGTCCAACAAATATGTGTGGGAACATATTAAAATCTACATTTTTCTTAACAGAATCTAAGGGGTCATAATCATATACAAACTCGTATGGTTTTGGATTATTTCTAGGATCAGGAATATTAGAACGATTATCTAAAAGTTCGAAAAGGTTATCAAACTCATAAGTTTCAAGTTTATCATAAGTTATTGTATCTGTCATTTTTTGTCCGCAAACATCAAATAAATCCTCGAATTTATTTAATTAAATCTAACTTAACGATTGTTTATTATACATTGAAGACCCAACATTCAAAGGTCTGTAATATTCAAGAACTCTGTTTATTTCAGCATCTCCGCTATTTAATGAAACAGGGTCATAATCATTATTTTGTAATACATTATTTTTTCTTATAATTCTTTGAACGAATTTCTTTGAAGCTATCATATTAACAACTTCTTCAATCTCGTCAGGTATGGTTGCATCTTCACCATATTTTCTCCAGGCGTTCATATAACTTACCCGGATTAGATAATTTGAAGGATATAATCTATCTTCTGAACGTATCTCACCAAAATATGCTTTTGCAAGTATTTTAACTCTACCTTGCATATAATCAATTTCATATTCTGTGTTTGGTGTGAGTACAGTGTAGCTCGGACTTGCACCTTCAGGTTTCGTTGATAGTTCTATAACTTCCCCTCTCACAGTTGCACCGTCATCTATGGAAGGTGTCGTTGCTGGAACTGTTAAATCGTGTGTTGAACGTGCTGTGTATGTGACTTTATTTCCACCAACATATATGGTTCCTGCGTTAGGTAATCCAGTACCATCGGTTAATGTTAAAGTCGTATCTGTAAGTGTGAACGCACCATTAGTTGTTGTATCTATACATATAACAGGATTGAAAATTAAATCATAAACTTTGTTATATGGATTATAATGTCCTTTAATAGATTCGTTTATTATTTTACGATATGCTGGGTCTGTATCTGCAGAGTTTGCAAAATACTGTTCGGTAACTTGAACAACTTTATCTTCTGCCGAATTAAGAGCTTTTATAATTTCAGAGTTTAATAATTCAGCAATATTAAAACTATATGCGGCATAAATTACGCTTGTACCAACCTTTGCAACTCCTGTAGTAGTTAATGTTATTTTACTCGTATCTAAATCTAATGCGTAATCGGTAACGTCTGTCAATGCAGTGTATGCAGCACCATACGATATTGTATATGTATCTACCAATACGCCAACTTTATCTAACCAGAAGATTGTTTCGGTACCATCTCCTGTACCTACGGTTTCTCTGCTTGTCGTATCCTTATTTGGAACTGTACATAAGAGTCCCATGTGTTTCGTTAAACTTTCAGGTGTCGATAAACTATACGTTGTTGCCATTATAATTTTCCCTTAAATATTGAAAAAATACTTATTATTATTGCACCCACGGAAATAATTGTTGTAATAACATATTTTCCAAAACCACTTATGCTTTTTCTATGATTAACACAATCTTCAGTAGTTACAACCAAACTTATTTTTTTTTCAATAAGTTCGATTTTCTCATAAATCATCTTGTTTGTTATTCGTAAAAATGTTTTATCTCCGTTATCTGCCATTGTTACCTCTTTAACCGAATACAATTAATGAAGATAAAACGAAAGTCATTAATAAACTTAAAATAAATTTGTTGATTTTCATAATTTCACCACCTTCGCACCTTTCATCGCAACAGTTCCATCAGCATAAACTCTAAGTAAAGGAAATCCATCGGAATCTTTAACTAAATCTACATATTCTGAAGAAGTAGTACCGTTTATTGTAGATGAGGCACTCCCTCGTTTTAATGGTGTTATAAGTCCCATTTTAATAACCCTCTAAAGTTCTTACGTCTGATGTGCCTGAAGCGGTAATACCATATAATGTTACAGTATCAGATAATTGAAATTCTTTCTCGTCACCTTCTGCCATTTCTACACCTGTTGACGCAGTGACTGCCGAACCACCTACAAACATACTTGCTGAACCACGATTTTGTACTAACATAGTACGTCTTCCTCCAAGATTTCCTGCAGAAGGTATAGCTGTGGCACTATCAGTAACAGTTGTCGCTTTCGGACTTATTGAACCTGATATGATTCGTGTATTTGATGCCATTATTTATTCACCTTTTATTAATTTTATTTAATCAAACCAAACAGTATAATTTATACCTTGTGATTTCCATTGTTCAATTTGTGATTGGGGAACTAAATCCCCTTGTCTGTAAGTAAGATTTATATCTTTCCTGGTAAATTTACCATCAAGAGGTTTAAGTTTTACTTCTATATCTTCTTTCTTCATTGATAGTATAGTTCCTGCAATAGATTTATCTTCACTATCACCAATTATACCATTATTATTAAGATCAAGAATCTTTGCTGAGTATGCTTTCTTTCCTTTTTTCTTTGCCATTTTTCATTTCACCTTTCAATATAAAAAATAAAAAAAATATAAAAAAATCTAACTTCCTAATACTAAGTCTCCACTTGGTATGTAAATGAATACAACCATCAAATCACTACTTGATGCTGCTGCATCAGTTATTGTGAAATGTTTATTTGTTTCATCATACTCAGCAGAAGTTACTGTTCCTGCAGAAGATGTTTCTTGAGTCATATTATGAACACTCAATATAACAACTCTATCCTCTGCAGATACAGGACTATTACTTGGACCGTCAAAAGGAATAGTTTGACCATTATCACAACTATCATTTCTCAAAAGGTAAGTCATGTACGAACCTTCGTTACTTAGTTGTATTAATGTGTTTGTTCCACCTGCATCAACCACTTTTAATCACCCAACGCACTATCAGTTTGTGGTATGAATAAAAATACGACACCCATATCGTCTGCTGTAATTCCTGATTCTGTCACCGTAAAGTGCATCGCTGTTTCATCATATTCAGCACTTAACGCCGTACCTGCTCCAGAAGTCTCTGCTGTAAAATTAAATACTCCTAGAATGATAACTTTATCTTCTGCTGATACTGGACTATTACTAGGTCCATCGAATGGAATAGTCTCACCATCATCACAATCATCATTTTTTAATAAAAATTTCATATATGGTCCTTCATTACCCAATTGTATTAGAGTAGTAGTTCCACCTGCATCTGCCATGTTAATTCACCTTTTATTTATTCAAATATTATTCTACTTATTTTTTCTTTAATCAAATAAAGAGTTTTTGCGTTGCCTTCAACACCAACATAAGGTATTAAATCTACATCATTTGTTAAAGCTGTTCCTACTGCCACTTCATCATCATTAATGAAGAAATGTGGTATTCTATCCGAATCAATTTCTATTCTAAAATAATAATTCGTATCTGCAGCTACAACTACACCCGTATTAACTTCAGTATCTGCAACTCCGCCAACCGAATATACTGCTTCCCAGTTTGCTACACCAGCATCAAATCTAAAAAATGCTTGGTCATTATCTGTTGCGATATCTTGGTCATTCGTAAGTTTAAGTCCTGCCCAAAGTATAACCGATGCAACACTTGCACCTGTTCGTACAACCGCCTCCCAGATAACTTGGTTTTCTGTACCCCATTTCGTCACTTGCCAAGCTGTTTGGTTGGTGTCAAGATGTGGTGCAATTATAACTTGCTGAGACGAAGAACCATCAGTAGTCAAAAGTAATCCTGCCGTTGTTGTCGAAAAGGTTACACCATCAGTAGTTGCTCCCGTACCAAGAACCTCAAAATCTTTATTTGCTATAACGTATGCTGCTAATGCTGCCGCGTCATCTGCATTTGGATCAATAACCATGTCACCATTTATTCCAGGTTTTTGATTGAAACATTCTACCAATTCATATCTTTCAGGATTAGTATCAACAACTGAGCTAATCGGATTCTCGAAATGAGCTCTACGTGATTTCCTATTGAATGCGGGATAAAATTCTCCGACATTTAATTTATTTACCATTGTTTATTCACCTCGAATCATTCATAAACGATTCTGCTTATTTTCTCTTTCATTAAATACATTGTCTTTGCATTACCTTCAATTCCCACTGTCGGAATTAAATCTTCATTATCTGTTAGAGCCGTACCAACATAAACTTCTTTATCATCAATATAAAAATGAGGTATTCTGTTTGCATCAATCTCTATTCTAAGATAATAAGTTGTATTTATTTTAACTACAATATCTGTATCAAATTCAACATCCGTTCCAGCAATACTTGTCGTAGCTTCCCAATTTGCAACATTAGTATCAAACCTGAAAAATGCAGCATCATCATCTCCACCAGAATCTACGGCGGCGGATTGTCTTAATCCGGCCATAAGAACTACAGCAGCTACCGAAGTTCCTGTTCTAATAACAGCTTCCCAAATAATTTGATTCTCAGTTCCCCAAGGAACTACCTGCCAAGCAGTTTGATTAGTATCTTGATGTGGTCTTATGATAATTTGTTGACTTGCTAAACTTGCCGTGGTTAACAAAATTCCTGAAGTAGTAGTAGAGAACGTCACAAGAGAAGTAAGTCCGCCAGTACCTGCAGTTTCAAAATCTTTATTTGCTATAACATACGCTACTAAAGCCGAAGCACTATCAGCATCAGGGTCTATAATCATATCTGCATTAATTCCTGGTTTCTTTTTAAAGTATTCAACAAGTTCATATCTTTCAGGGTCGGTATTGACATCAGAACTTATTGCGTTTTCAAAATGTGCTCGACGCTGTTTCTTATTAAATACAGGATATTTACTTTTAATATTAACTTTGTTTGCCATAATTTATCACCTTGATTGAAAAATAAAAAATAAAAAAAAAGGGTATTACCCTTAACTTGCTGTTAATGAATCATGTACAAAGATATTTCTTGGTGATTTATATACTGAACATCCCCAGAAATTAACGTATGCTTTCTCAGTAGTTCCAACTTTTGCTAAGCCACGAACTCCTAATGGTTTACTTACGATTAAATTAAATCCTTTGTTTGAACTCATATCAACTACTGCGAACATATCTGCTGCTGCGGCACTTGATTCACACCGATAATCTCTTATCATAGGAATTCCGTCAAGATGTGGCATTACTGTTCTATTAAAACCCCATGTTGGTGGTGCTCCACTCATTGTTAAGATATTATTTCTTATTGCTGCATCTTCACTATTAAACAATCGTCTACATTGTGTAGGATGTATTGCAATAGCTATTTCACCGATACTTGAACCGTGTGCAAGAACTTTCTCATAACCAGCTCGCATTACTTCAACACTTATACCTTCAGATGTTGTGACATAAGTATTTGCTGTAGTTGTATCAAGTAATCTATTTGCTGCACTTCTAGTTTTGTTATACAAACTTGTATATGTGCTTGAATCTGCAACACCAATTAGACCAACAAAACCGTACCAACCAGTTGTTGAATCTACTTTAGGTTTATATAAATCAGAATTCATTGATTCAGTTACTGCTTCTGAAGCTCTTTGAATTTGTTTTCCTAAAAGATCACCGATTGCTGCCATTGAATGGTGTTGTGTGAAATCTGAAACTTCAACTCCGTCTCTGTATTCACAAATCCTGGTTTCCATTTTCTCGAAGTCTCTTTGACTTGTAGTAACAGAAGTTACATCAGGATTAATTGATAATGTTGAATCTCCAGTAACAGTCTGGTAATCAACCCACATTCTCCATTGAAATTTATCATTTCCACCAATATGTTGTTCCTTATTAATTGCAGTTAACAAACTGTCTTCTTTAAGGAATGTTTCTGTAATACCTGCAACATATCTATCTGCAAACATAGCATTAGTTTGGTAATAATCACTTTCAGCCATATCAGTTGAATCAATAGTATCTTTAGTTTTAGCTGTAGGAATTACAACCATCCGACTTCCTTTACATTTAACATCTAAAGTTTGCCATTTTTCAAAATTAAAACCTGCACCATCACGAGCTAGCATTTCTTTAATTTTAGCACCGTTCTGTTCGATTTTAACTTCAGCTAAATCATTAAATTCAACCCAGTTCTTTTTCTCAACACAAGCATAAATTTCTTTAACTTTTGCGTTCTTATCGTCACCTTCTGCACTAGCTGGTTTCTTAAAATTCAAACCTGCAAATGCTAATTCGATACTTTCTTTCATTTTTGTAGCTGTTGCATCATTCTGCAATTTAATTTCTTTTATCTTAGCTTCCATATTTTCAATTTCTTTCTTGAACTCTTTGGATTTCACATCTTCGCCATTTTTCTCTGATGAAGTTAACTTATCCTGTAATTCTTTAATTTTAATATTAGCAGAATCAAGCTGTTCTTTCATCTTTGCTTCAATTTCTTCTGGTTTCTCAGAAGGTTTCTTTTGTTCCATAATATCACCCAATGTTTTATATATTTCTTTGACACGAACAGCTGTAGGGTTGCCTATCAAGTTAGGTCTGGCAAAACCAAACCCACGAAAATCATTACTGTCCATTATAAATCTGTAAACACCCTCTTTTGTTTGAACAAGTTTCTCTTGCTCGGGAGTGTTGTTATATTCTAAAGATAATCCTAATGCTTTATTTTTGATCTTATATTCTATCTTTTCCGGTGTATAATCTGCATTTTCTGGAGGTGGAATATACATCTTATTTGGTTTTACATCAAGGAATACACCATAATTTCCTGGATAATCTTCAAGTTCTAAGACTTTTGCACTTCCAGGGATTGCAAAACCTGCTTCCTCTCGACTATAATCGCCAGTCTTTACTCTATCATGAAATAACGAAATTGTTCTATAACTTCCATATTTTCCACCAAATCTTGATTCATCATTAACACAATCTGCTATTTTATCCAAAACAGTCTTTGATAAAATCTCTCCTTCAATCTTAGTACCATCTTCAAGAAGTTCACTAACTCTATCAGGTAATGTTGATGCTCCAATGAACGTATATACTTTATCATCATCAACATCTTCAGTTTCTTTATATTTAATTACTGAAAATGACGGAAGACGTTCTTTACATTTTATTATTTCATCGGACATTATCTATACCTCTCATTATTTGAAGCGGTTTTTTCTTTGGCAGCAGATTTATCTTGTGAGACTTTTGATTTAGAATCAATATTACTTGGTTGCATACTTCCACCTTGTCCGGCTATAGGGGATTGACCTGCACCCATCATTTTATCTTGTTCGGACATTTCTTCTACATCTTCTTCAGTTAGATTAGTTTTACTTCCTGAAAGTAATGCTAAATGAGTATGAATTTTTAATTTCTTACCGGATTTCATTAAAGAGTTTTGTACTTCCGAAACGAAAGATGCTCTTTGTGTTGATGCTTGAGTTTCACGTACGCTATCTTGTAAATTAGTTCGTCTATATTTAAAAGTAAATCCTGCTTTCCTAAAAACTTTATTCCATGAATTTTCCCAATTCATTCGTCTTGAATTTATGGTTGTTTGATAAGAATCTTCAGAATTACCAGATAATTCACCCTTATTTGAAGTTCCACCGGAACCAGTCATCATGAATGGAATCCTGGAAGTTGGTAATCCTAAAGATAAACCAAATTCTGATATGATAAACATTGAAAGTTCTCTATATTCCATATCTTTTAATGCAGTTCCTAGAGGTATTGCACCAACATCAGCATCAATAGGCATATTACCATGACTTTTTCTTAAATGAGAAAATGATTCAAGTGCAGTTTCTAATCGTTTGAATCGTGATTTACTTACTCCATTTGCACCTTTAATATAAATTATATTATCTGCAGAACCACCATTTTGAAGTTTTGCAATTATGTTATCTTTCAACATATACATGATGAGGATTTCTTTGGTTAACGCTTTTAATGGTGTAAATCCTCTGATTCTACCATTCCATTCCATGTTTTTTATATGTACAACTTGATTAATATCCCATCGAACTTGTTTTCCACAAGCACGTTGAATATAATAAACATCATCGAATTCATCATGTTTTATATCTACTGTTGAAGCCGGAAGATAAGAAATAGCTCGTATCATATTAGAACTTTCTTCAAGAGATTTACCAACATTAAAATTCAAAGATTTTATTTTTGATATGGCTTCTTTTTGTTTTAAAGATAAAATATTATTTGCAGAAACGTGCCATCCAAAACAAGAACCATCAATAAAGAAATCTCCAGCTTGACCATAAAATGCGGTAGGTTGGATATTATTATCTTCCCAAAACAATTTCACTTGTTTGAGTTTATCAGAATTTAAAGGTTCACCATTAGGGTCAAAGAAATCTATCGGACCCATGAAATGATCCATTATAGTTTTATCAAGCATAGAAACGAGTTCTGGGGTTTGACTTATACGTTTATATAAATTTTCAGAGATGTAACTCATGTTATCAGAAATCATACTTTTCGTATAAGGTTCATTCTTCAGTGGTTTCTTTACACGACCTAAAGATATAAGTTGCATCACCATCTATTATACATATATTATTAGCCCTCCTATATAAAGTTTTTGTTATCGCAGAGTGGTTATTTTGTCGTCTAATCTTTCCCCTGAGAATATTTCCAATCATCTTTAAACCAAACGTAATAATATTCAATGAATGGAAGAAGTATCCATAATGAAATTAAAATTAAGATAAATCTAATGAAACTTGGTTTTAAAAATAATAAAGAAAAAAAATATGTTGGTAAGGAAAGAAGCGAAGCGTTCACTAAATAATTAAGAATCTTCTCGATATTTGAGATGTGTTCTTTTCTTTCTTTTTCAGGAATCTTGTGCCAAAATTCAATTATGCTTCTTTTTAAATTCATCATAATGGTCTTAAAATACTTATCTTTTCAGGAAATAATTCATAACCTAATTCTTTTATTTTAACTTCCATATCTGAAACGTAATCATTATACTGCTGGAAAGTAAATAAGTCTTCATCAACCACGGCTAAAATGTTTTGTGTAAGTTGACTTCTTAATTTACTTAATACTAGATAATTAACTTGAGTTTCAGAAATAAAACTCGTATAACATTCTTCTCTAGTCATCACTTTACCAAGTTTGTCATACACTTCAACCGCACCTTTCTCATTAAGATGTGCATTATAATACTTTTTCGCCATATCTTTATGAAATCTAATCTCGTGCAATAAAGCATTACCTAATCGCATTGAATCAAGTACCGGATCGGGATTCATTATAAAATAATTACGCAGTTTTAACGCCATCGGATATTTAAGTTTACCATCTTTATCTGTTTCATTAAGAAATTTATTTAATGGTAATTTCATATCTTCTTTGAGTTTTGCTTCACGTATTGCTTTAGCTCTTCTATCATCTGATTTCTTATTCTTATTCATTTTCTATTCCTCCATTAGACATAATTGTCTTCATGTTGATCTATCCAGTTCCTAAGTTCGGTTTTATTAACATAACTTGGAATGTATTGATTTTTAAGTTTTGGATTCTCTGGTTCTTTATCTTCGGTCTTTTTATCATCTTCACTTATTGAAGGTTGATTAGGATTTATTATACTAAAACTTAAAGATGGTAAATCCGGATTTTCTATTAAATGTATAGCTCCTGCCGTCGCATCAGGAACATCATCCAAATCATCTTCGTTCTCGTGATGTATTTGTTTATACGTTGTTGAAGTATTTTTCTTAACTAATAATTTCGAAAACTGATAATTAAAATCACAACCTCGAATTGTATTATCATCACGTTCTTTAGCTCTTTTAATAAATCTTTGTTGAACATAGTATTGTACTCTCTGATACATGTGCCATTTCTTTTTCCCGGAGAAAATAACATCAACCGCATCAACATCTGCAACTTGAAATAATGGTATCATTCCAGCATTACCCGTCGCATCAAATCCAAATAATGGTTGATACTTAGTTCCATCAATTTCTTCAGCATATTCGTCAAGAACTTCTTTAACCGATGGATTCTCTTCAACATA
>Ga0307928_10004366_pt1 | contig 10732 bp, 15 predicted proteins | sample AceLakmetagen232_FD_201815 | JGI IMG/M metagenome (GOLD analysis project Ga0307928, IMG submission 201815) | Saline water microbial communities from Ace Lake, Antarctica - #232 | ecosystem: Environmental > Aquatic > Non-marine Saline and Alkaline > Saline | place: Antarctica: Ace Lake...
TTGCCGCTCTGAAGTCAAAGATATGTTCTATCGTTTGGCTTAGAATTATCAGATCCCACTTCTCTTTTGGTAATTTTGTTTTGCAAATATCAGCAACGATATCGGGGCTTACTCTTTTAAGGGTGTCCAGCGTTTTATAATCATTTCCTGATCCGAAGTATTTATAGTTTCCCCCTGGTTTTGGATCGCCATCAATCCCCACCTCTAAAACCTTCCAACCCTTATTGTCAGGCTTTAGAATTCTTCCGTAGTGTTCCATTGCGCCGAAAACGGCTAATCTCATTTCGCTTGGCATATTTTTGCACCTGTTGATTCAAGATTATCACAATTCTTAGTATTATGTTTTTCTATCCAATTAACTTTAATCCCATGGTCATTACATCCAGCAATAATAGCTTCCAGTCCACGAGTCATTCTCATGCTCCTGTGCCCTGTGAACGAAGGGAGGCTGGGACGCATATCATGGTCTATTTTATCCATTTCACCGAAATGCTCCTTCCCTTCAATATTCTTGAAATTACAACCAATAATGTTAATAGGATTACATCCCATCATAATTGCTACATACATACAGGGGTGCAAGCAGGTTCCATGCCCGCCAAAGGTCTTAGAAGTGGCGTTAACGGCCCCTGTGACCATTCCACGCATGGCATTAGGTCCAGAGTCAGAAAAGATAGCACTATAGTTGCCATTGGGTGGGTAAGGCTTCAAATCAAGGCAATATGCTTTCTTACTAGCTTCTCCTATTGCTTCATCAGACACTTCTTTTGGACGATTATAGAAAGGATAACCAAAAATACTCACTTTATCTAAAATCTCTGGATATTTCTCTTTTAAGAAAACAAACCTATCTCTCTCGTTGAAATATCTGAAGGTAGCATTTGGAAACTTTGTGTAAGCTAAATGGAGAGTAATTGCCAATTTATTATCTAAGAAATCATCAGGATAATTTTCAAGACTAGGGTCAGAACCCGCAATCCAAACTTCCTGTCCTTTATATTTATTGTGTAGTTCGGTTATAGGTTTCATAATTCGTCAGTAAATCTTTTTTGTGATTTTATAGGAGTTGATGATAAATTAGAATCATGCCAATGATATTCAGTAATTATTTTTGGAACATGGATAATTTTCTTATTTGCTCTACTAAATGCTAACATTAACAACCAATCAGGTTTTCTTTCCCAGCGTATATCCCAATATCCAACATCTATTAACGCTTTCATTGTGTGCATAATGTCTGAGGTATCAATATAATTTCCTTTCTCAAGTAATTTTGCATCAAAACCTTTACTCATTTTGCCCATAAATCTCTTTTCATTGGGAATAGTTGATTTGTATGTTCTATCGCCATAGACTACATCAGCCTTCTTTTCAATTAAAGTTTTATAAAGAACTTCAAGATGGTTTGGAAGAAACCTATTATCATCTTCCAAATAGGCAATAACTTTTGCCTTAGAACACATCACCCCTACGTTTTTAGGCCTAATGTGAAACCCTGTATTCCAAGGCATTTGTATTATAGTAATTCTATTAAGCCATCCTTTATTTTCTTTAGGGATATGTAATGATTTTGAACAATCATCTACTACAATAATTTCAAAATCTTGAAAGGTTTGATTTAAAATACTATCAATTGCCCTTTGAAGCATTTTAGGCCTATTGTAGGTCGTTACGATAACACTAATTTTTGGTCGAGTCATTAATTTCATATTTGTCAACATTTCCAACATTATGTAGTTTAACTTTTCCAAATTTTCCATCTTTGAATCGGGTTGCTCTAAAACTAAACATCCCCTCTTCCCCAATTGTTTTATGCCGTAATGTTAATGTATGCAACCCTTTGTATCCTGCTTTTTCTATTGCTTTTTCTAAAACATAGTCTTCTGTTGGGGTACCCCCTACTGTATGTTGACATCCATAAATATCTCTACATTTATTGCGAATGTCTTTATAAATACTGGCATTGTATAAAAATTCTCTAAAGTCAACTCTTGCGGTTAGTTCAAAATAGGGTGCAATAATGGGCTTAACCTTCTCCCAAGTCTCCCTCCACAATCCAAGTTCCCACCTATGAGAAAATCCATTAGTTACTTTATTCTCAAGTTCTACAGCATCTTCTAAGGATTGACTATTATTTCCACGAAACCTAAAAGATGTTTGAATTGAGCCAGCATCACTGTTTTTAAATTGTTCAAATAAAACCTTTAATGTTTTAATATAATATTTATTGAAAACAAGGTCATTATCAACAAATACCCCATATTCATATAAAGGAAATACATACCCTAATTGAAGTCTATTTCTAATAATCGGACCTAAATTATATTGGCTAACAAAGATTGTTTTATTGGGCAATTTGGAATCTTGAAAAACCTTTAAAGATGCTTTTACTTCTTTATCAGTAGCATATCTTATTCCTGAGAATGGATTGACCGCCCCATCTTGAAAGAAAAAAAAATCAACATCTAGGTCCGAGTTGTTTCCTAAAGACTCTAAACATTGTTTTAAGTAGTCGGGTCGCCTAAAGCTTCTGACTGTGATGCAAAGTTTATTCATAATTTTTTAACCAATTCACTTTTATGTTGTTATTGGCACAGGCTTCAATCAAAAATTCTGTCCCTTTTTTCATAATCTTTCCCTTTATCGCATAGGGGGTAGAGTTACTTCGATATTGGTTATTATCATTTCCTAACTTGAAATGTTCCAAACTATCTTTTGATTCATGATTACAGCCAATAATATTTATTGGATTAGCACCCATCATTATGGCTGTATACATACAAGCATGAAGACAACTTCCATGTCCTCCAAAATCTATTCTTTTACCACCCTGAGCGTCTTTCACCATCCGCGTGATAACTGCTGTGTCTTCAGGTGGAAAGGGTCTTAAAATTAAAAAGTATGGTTTTTCCATATCTATTAAGTTGTTCATTTCCCTCTCAGTTTTTTTATAGAATGGGAAGGCAAAGATATTAATTTTATCGAAGTATTCTGGTCTGTGTTGTTTAAACCACACTATTCTGTCTTGTTCATTAGCATAGCGATAAGTTGTATTTGGAAACTTTAAGTAAGCAAGGTGAAGGGCAAAGGAAATCTTCCCATCTAAAAAATTATCAGGGTATCCATCTAAGGAAGGCCCTGAACCTGCTATCCAAATAGGTTGATTTTTATGCTTATTGTGTAATTCAGTAATTAGTTTCAAACTATATTTCCTTTGGGAATTTCCCAAACTCCTAACTTATCACCTTTTTTAAATGCCCAATCCATATTAACTTTTTTATTTATAAAATATTTAGTTTTATATTCAATTTTATTTTTATCACAATATTCTTTTACAGCTTTTGCTACTCCAGGATGAATAGGTACATGGTCATGTCCACCTACGATTCCACTCTGTTTTACTTTTGGTGTCCACAATTCAGTATCTTCTAATGTAAATTCATATTCATGATTTGCATCTATGTAGGCAAAATCTAAACTTTCATCTTTAAAATGAATAACTGCTTTAGCTGATGTAGCTTTAATCCATATTATTTTATCGTTATATTTTTGTAGCTTTTCTTTTGCAACTTCTTCATATCGTTCATTATCCCATTCAAGTACCCCAGATTTATATTTAGACTTATATTTAGAATAGGGATCGACCAAGTAAAGAGTTTTTATATCAAGAAGCTCTAACATTTTAAGAGCATGACTTCCTGCTAATACTCCTATTTCTACACCAACCAAATCCTTTTTCTCTTTAAGTAAAAAATCAAATGCTCTTATTGGTGGACATGCCATATTTACCTCCTTAATGGTAATTGCAACTCTTGATGAGTTGCTTTAATATTATTAAAATCTATTGCTTCCAAATCGACAACGTATCCTTCTAAATACTTGTCATTCAATTTTTCAACAGGGTAACTAAACTTTTCACCACTAAATAAAGGGGAAAAGGTATTTACATTATTAACTGGATTACTTACTAACTTACTGTGTTTGTATGCAACTAACTTTTTTTGAGTTATTGCTTCTCTATTTTCAGCTTGATTCAAGTATCTCTCTATTTCGTTAGGCGATTGTCCTTCGATTCTACCCAGTAAATACTTGATTGTTTCAGTCTTGAAAGTACAACCATCTCCAAACCCCATTGGATAACCATTACAACGCTTAGGGTTATACTCCGTCCAATCCCATTTAATAAACTCTCCCAAGTCTTCATATTCTCCCCACGGATTTTCAATTATTGTTTTTCCTCCATAGAAGCTGTATTTAGCATTGAGACCAGACCTTAAAGAAAAAGAAATAACATCATCTGTCATCTGGGCAATAACATCATCCATGGAAACTTTTCCATAGACAATAGCGTCATCAGAGAATAAACAAGTATAACCATACTTATCACCCATTAATTTTACGAGATAATTCTTAAATGCAGAGGTATGGGAAATGCCTTTATCACAATGCCATTCATCTACTAATCCTTTTTTCTTGAAATTCTCATATCCTTTGAGGAACTTATCATCGGAGTAATTAAAAGTAACAATGATTTTATCAAAATCGGTAATGTTCTTTCCAATACTGCTTACCAGAAGGTCTAGTTGCATTGGACGATTATAAGAAAAAATCATTAATTGTACTTTTTTATTCATAACTATTTTTTCAACTGTTCGTGAGTGAACTTGTTTATAATGGTCAATCCCTCTTTGATGTCCATTTTATTTTCCCAACCAAGCAGCTTCTTGGCTCTTGTTAGGTCGGCCTGTCTCGTTCTAACCCCTTGAACTTTATCTAACTGGTGAATCTTATTTAAAGTTACACCCTCAATCTTAGTAATAACATCTACTAATTCGTTAATTGAGAAAAGTTTATCACTTCCGATATTGATTGGAATGTTTACGTCAGATTCCATTAATGCTTGAATCCCCCTCACACAATCATCAACATAGCAAAAGGTTCTGCTTTGACCACCATCTCCCCAAATGTGAATGTCTCCACCTTCTCCAGCCTCTATAGCTTTCCTGGTGAGAGCCATTGGAGCTTTGCTTTTGAGAGTATCTATCAGACACTCTGGTCCATAAATATTTATGAACCTTGCTATTCTAACTTCAAGCCCTCTGTCTGCCTTGTAGGACATCCAAATATGCTCAGAGAATAACTTCTCCCAACCATACTCTGTGTCTGGATCTGCTGGGGCTACATCATCTTCATTTAAGGCATGAACTTCATCAGTTTCCTGATGGCGCATAGGATAAACACAAGCACTACTAGCATAAAATGCTCTCTTTACACTATTTTTCCAACAAGCTTCTGCCATATTCAAATTAATCATGGCGTTGTTGTGGGAAAGCTCTGCTTTGTTATCAGTTGTAAATTCGATACTTCCATTAAGCGCCGCTAAGTTATATGCCCAATCAATTCCCATTGTCATTTCAAGACAACTCTTAGGGTCTCTTAAATCTCTGATATAAAATTCATTGAAGTCTTCCATGCCGCTGAAGCCAGGTTTCTCTAAATCAACCCCTCGAACCCAGTACCCTTTTTTCTTTAGAAACCTGCATAGATGATGACCTATAAATCCACCTGCTCCTGTTACTAAAACCCTTTTTTTGCTTTCCATGTTTTATTTTCTCCTTTATTTTATACGAATACCAACACCGGGTTGAGCCTTTGCTCCTGGCTTGGGTGTCTTCCAATCTGCTCCATATCTTTGCTCAAGATATTTTTCAATTGGACGGGGAACATTATATTTTCTACCATTATGCTCAACAGTCTCAAATTCATAATAAGGTAGACATGTAACCTCCCAACCATCATCATAGGTTACTACGCCAACCTTTTCACATCTTTCTATACACATGAGAATACCATATTTGTAGAAACCGAAGCCGTGCGGAAGCTGTTGATAAACATCTTCTTTAGTTAACTCCGCCACCATTTTGTCCCACTTGTCTCTTTTACATATACACCTAACATCAATGTCGCTGTCGCCTTTAATATATCCTTTATCTCGGTAAAATCCTAAAGCAGTACCATAAATTAATAGATGTGAAATATCTAACTCGTTACAAATATCGTCCCACGTTTCTAAGAATTTATCTGCGTTTTCTACACTTTCAGACGGAGGTATTCTAGCCATTTTTCCTTTCTATTTTAGTCCACACCTTTTCATTGATGTAGTACATTATCAATTTAATAACAGTATACGTCCCGGTAATCTGAGTTACCTTAGACCACTCTCCAGTAAATAATAACACGATTAATCCGCCAAGTCCCATTCCTAGAATAATCTCATAGGTAAAGGCTTTGGCGACTCTTCTCCACGTAGCATTTTTGTCGTACAACCTTATCCACACTCTTTCGTGCAAGTAAAAAACTAGCAAGAAGATGGTGTGGTGTACAAGTGTGATTTGGGTGGTGGTAATCCATTTTCTGGTAAAAAAATAGGTTACTGATGCTAGGACGACAACGCCCATGATGCGCCAGATAACACTTTTAAGCATTGACAATTTATGACTCGTCATTTTGACCTCTTTCCAAATTGGGATGTTCTTCTTCTCTATACTTCCACTTCCTTAAAACCTTATTCTTAATAGCCGTAGAGCTTTGCCCCGCAAAGTAAGGCATTACAATCAGCCTACCTTTTAACTTATCCATAACCTTTTTCGCCTTAGCGGCAGCTTCAGGCGCATGACTAGTACTTTCAAAAATAATATCTACATGGAGTTGTTTTACATTCGGAAGTGGAGAATAAGTCTCTTGCTTTACTGCCACATCTACACACCTAAGACTTTTAATTGTTTCTAGGCGCTCACCAAATGAAATAATGGGCTTTCCCTTTTTTTCCATTACAGCCCCATCAGTAAGAATACCAACAATTAACTTATCACAAAGGGATTTACAAGCCTGAAGGTATTTTAAATGACCGATATGAATTAAATCGGCAACTACGTAAGCATATCCTACTTTCATAACAATAGGTCCTTTCTAAGAACTTTTATAACAGTTTTTCTAAATTATTAATTGTCCTTTATCGAGTGTATCTCTTTATTCTTTTGATTGCAAACTTCTTTCGTATTAGGTTTATCGTTATTATTATATGGGCTTATAACCATTTTCTTTTACCTCATTTTCTGTCTTTATTTTAAGTTTATCAGAAACAGGAATGGAATCCGCTTGTCTTCTTATTGGATATAATTTTTTAGCCATAATATCTCTTAATCCAAAATGACCAGGAGTACGACAATATCCTACTCCATTTGTTGGTAATCGGGTATAATATTCATCTGCTTTTGCAGGGATAACAAATGGACGATTACTCATGCTTGTAATTAAATCTTCTTCTCTTCCAAAAGTATAATTTTCCTTCAGTAACATTTCTTCGGTTTTAAATATATTTTTAAAAGCTGAAAACGATACAAAAAGAGTTGCTTCCCCAACCAATAAATCAACTTCTTGGGGCTTACTTATACGTTTACCATAAATCTCGTTGCCTGTTACATAACAAGAACCAGCTTTTGGATTGACTATTTTCCCCCAATATCCATAACAACAACCATCTTTGGCATACCTCAAAAAGTTTTCTAGTGTATTTTTACAAACTGAAACATCATCATCTAGAAAATGATAATAATCACTTGGTTCAATCAAGGCGATGGGGTATCTCGCCCTACCTCCATAATTCTTACCACTGTTTATTACTATGCCATCACCTGAATAAGTTACTTCGGGGTTATTATTAAAAACAATTATTTCATCTGGAGGACGAGAACTATTTTTTAAATCTTTTACAATTCTTGGTATATTCTCGGTACGTTCAGGATAATAATGTAGAACGACTGTTGTAATTTTCATAACAATAGTTCCTTTCTTTAACTTTTATAACAGGTTCTCTAAATTGTCTATTGTCTTTTCCCAACTGAACTTCTTTGCTCTTTCTCTTGCTTTCTTACTTAACTCTAGCATAGATGTATAGTTATTGAAAAATCTCAATGTTTGTTCTACTGCTTCCATGTGCCACTTATAATCTTCTACGTTGCCTGGAATAATATAACCTGTATCTCCTACGAGGTTTTTAATATCTCCATTGTCACTAGCAATTACAACACAACCTGATGCCATAGCTTCTAAAACAACCATACAAAATGCCTCTTGAAAATGTTTACTGACAGGATATATAAATATCTCACTTGCATTAAATTGTTTAATCATTCTTCTTTTACCACCCTGTCCATGATATAAAATCTTGTTACGAATTAGTTCATCATAAAGTTTTCTATATTGCAAGTCTTCCCATCCCCATAACTTACCACTACCATAAACATGAATACTCGCATCTGTCATTTTAGGCTTTAATCTTTTAGCATATTCTATTAAGGCTTTCATTCCGCCTTTGTGAGGGTGTCCGGCATAAGAAACACTTTTGTGCCACTTTTTAGTAGTTGGTTGAAAAAATTCTTTATTTACACCAGGCTCTATTACGACTATCTTTTCTACTAAATCTTGAGATAGCTCGGAAGCATATCTATCTCTGTGCCACTCACTCAACACAATTAAATTATCAATGTCTCTATGTTTAGTTACGTCAGCAGTAGCTATCCTGGTTGACCAATTAAACACCTTTTTAGCATTGCGTATTTTAGGTAAGCTCTCGAATCCAATTAAGACATCTTCTTTTAAAGATTTATAGTCATAATGTTGATAATATTTAACACCATCATAAATATCAGGGAAGTTACATTTAATATAAACAGTAACATCATGCCCTCTCTTTGCTAATTCTTTAGCCACTTCAACAATGATTGTCTGCGTGCCTCCAACCCCTTTATTTTTCATCGTATTAGGGTTGTAGGCTAATTTCTCGTTATTATCATAAAGGGATATTTTCATTGATGATTTCCTTTATAAAAGATAGAAATTTCGTTAATATCAACGGAGTGGTATCTATATTTCTGTGCTAGTTTTACTAATTCTTCGTGTGTCCATATATTATAATCCATGTGAGGATGAACTGTACCCTTAACTGTTTCATGCTTTTTCCTTAAAGGTAATCTAAAAATAAAAACACCAGTTTTTTCTTTTAAGAGTCGCTTTGCATCTTCTATTATTCTTTCAGTCATGTCTTCTGGTAAATGTTCTAGCATTGTTACTGCAATAACAATATCAAAAGCAAAATCACTAAGAATTGAAAAGTCACGAATAATAGACGATAGTTGATAATTTGATGCTTCGCGAAACAATCTTGCACGACTAACATCTAATCTTGTCCGAGAGAAATCTACAGCATGAACAAACGCCCCTTTTGCCATAAGGCTTTCCATTAAATATCCCCCCATACATCCTAATTGAACGATGCGCTTGCCTTTTAAGTCGATATTTAATTCTTCTAATCTTTTGAATAATTTTTCTTCAATTCCCTTAGCAATAAGTGATTCATTTGCAAATTTAGTTTTTGTAGCCCAATCTTCTCTTTGGTTCTTAACTTGATAAAAATCTTTTAACATAATTTGAACCTCTTTATACTTAATTCTTCATCAAAAGTATATATTTTATTGTGTCCATCTCCAGTGCTTTTCAATTTAGCGGGAGTACTATGTATTCCATAATCCCCTATTCCCGTAGCTCTATTTACCACCAATCTTACCCTTCTCATGCTTGTCTTCATAATGGCCCAATCTTTTCCATTATCCTGAGAAGTGGTTAACATCTTTATGTTACTACTGTTGAATAAGTTTTTAATTGCCCCTTCATCCCTCCCCCTATATGGCCCATTCTTTACAATATTATAATAAGCCATATATTCTTTTTCTATTATTTTCCACTTATCAGCCCAACACCCTTCCGCCCAAAAATGGCCTCTTTTAAAAATCAATTTATCAAGACTTTCCTTTACCCCACTATCTTTACAAAACAATCTTAATCCAGGCGATATACAGGCAACTCTTTTATCGTGTTCAAACTGTTTAAGCAACTTTTTCATTATTATAATAAAGTTAGGACTAACAATTACATCATTTTCTAAAAAGATAAAATATCTATATTTTTCACAGAGAATTTGCATTGCTTCAAATTGATTGATAGCAATAGACACATTCTTTTCTTGAATATGAAATTCTCTATTGGGAAGTCTTGAATCATCAAAAAGTTTTATACTTTGCAATATGTCTTCGACTTTGGCAACTTTCTTGTCTGTAAATTTACAAATAGGTCCATCTTGGAATAAATGAAAATAAGTATCAGATAAATCATTTTTTTCAAGTGATTCTATTAACTGTTTTAAATAGTTTGGCCTATTCCATGATATTATTCCTATCCCTAGTTTCATTTTGGCTTAAATGCTTCTATTGATAAAGCGTAAGGTTTACTTATAGGATTTTTTGTGTAAGAAACCCTTACAAAGTTAATTTTTGATAAAAGTATATCTATTGTTTGGAAAGTCCAACCATATTGGTAATAGTCTAATTCGTGTTCTTGTTTGCCATAAATTTCTTCTAATAATTTTTCATCTTGTGTGGAAATAAACATTCTCATTATTTTACCTAAATCAGGTACATGGATTTCTAATTTTCCACCGGGACGAAGAATTCTAAACCATTCTCTAGATGCTACCATTGCTTCTTCTTGAGTTAGACATTGAAGCATATAGCAAACACAAATATTTAATATTGAAGTAGAAGCAAAAGGTAAAACACGAGCATCATTTTGATATTTGATTAGGGGAAGTTTTCTTAAATCTATCTGAGCATAATCG
>Ga0307928_10004367_pt1 | contig 10732 bp, 12 predicted proteins | sample AceLakmetagen232_FD_201815 | JGI IMG/M metagenome (GOLD analysis project Ga0307928, IMG submission 201815) | Saline water microbial communities from Ace Lake, Antarctica - #232 | ecosystem: Environmental > Aquatic > Non-marine Saline and Alkaline > Saline | place: Antarctica: Ace Lake...
TTGCGCTGAATGCGGTCAATAAATTGCTGAACTAAATTGTCAAAGTCATAATCCACATACGAAAGTGTATCCGTGCTCATTATGTACCTCCAGATATTGTCGTAGAATACTTAAAGATGTCGGTATGCCCAGTTACCCTAAACGACACTTCCATCTCAACGCTACTGTTGTCCGGGTAGCTATGGAAACTCACCGAAGTTACGGTTGGGCGGTCATCCCACCTTTCAATGACGCGCTTAACCTCGCGCGCTACCGTCGTCCTTAAGCTGTCATCCATAGGTTCGAACACCATATTTCTTAATTTAGACGCGAACTCAGGGAGCATAACTCGCTCGCCCTGATAAGTGCGTAGTATATTATCAATGGACGTGATCACAGAATCTAAATCATAGGCAATCCTTATATTGCCGTGTGCATCCGTCACTAAATCATGATGCAAGTCTGACCAAACTGAAGTTACAGCCATATTTTATCCTTCCACTAAGCAGCGTCTCGCTATTGCCGGTAAAATAATAGCTCCACAACCTGCAACCGAAAACGCCGTAATAACAAGCTTGCCATTATAATAAGTCCTAGATACAACAGGGGTAATGGGCGTAACACCATGCCCCTCTATTGGGCAACTATGAAGGGCTCCACTCACAGCTATCTCGGCTCCGCCCAAAAACCCTTTACCGTCTGTATTCGTCGATGTAATTGTTCCACCATGACTGCTACCGTCTCCTAAACACCCCACCCTACCCTCCAAAGGAAGCGTAGGAACTCCTGGAGTTACTAGTTCCAAAAATACCAACTCATTAACAGCTATATCATCTTGAGCATGTATTCCTGGAGCAAAGATATCCAGGTTTACATATTCACTTATACTAACTTCATCATAAACGCCCGGTGCTGGCCCCGCAGGTCCCCAAGCCCTGAGCTCATAATCGTACAGGTATACCTGAGTGGGAACCGGAACACCACCACAAGCTCCCGTCAAAACGGCTTTTATCTTGGTGACGTTATTCCACGTTCCCGAAACAGTTAGTAGCTGGTTCGTCCATACAGTGGGCGATATTATCGTTTGATCCAGGACTAGATTATATGTTCCACTATAATACAGGTATAACTGTACTCTAACACCACCACCCTGACCCGTTCCAGATACCAGTATCTCAGCCTTATTAATGACGTCAACAGACTGAGCGAACGTTACAATATGGTCAAGATCAATTGTGCCACTGCCCCAAAAAGGTGGAGCTGTGTCTCCCGCTCCGTGCATAGTGCCTGTATTATCATCATTGATATTGGCAATAGCCCCTGTTTCAATACCAGACCTTACAGCTTTTGTTGCAACCCCTGTCAAAGACCAATTCTGATCAGCCATAACTACCCCACTAAACCGGTAACTACCTGGAGTAAGTTTGTATTCGTTATCCTACTGGCTGCACTCTCACCCTTCTGAGCCAGATCCATCGTTCCTTCTACAAAGCCCCCAACCTGTCCACACGGTATTGCCGAATCTATAAGTTCGCCGCCCAAATACGCCGACATCTTAGCAGTCGCAGGTACGGTATTATCTATCGAGAACTTCCAGTCCTGCCACTGCCCCTCTACCACATTTGAAGCTATCTTCTGAAAGTCTACGCCATTATGCACGAACAGCCCATCAGAAGCAAGGGCCACAGCATTCTTAACCCCCGCCTTAGCTATATCTAACCCAAAATAATCACCACTTGCGAGCGTCCCAATATTCTCATGCAACAGCCTCGTTGCAACGGTAAATTGACTAGGAAGAGTCCCAAGAACCCTCGACAGACCGGCCTGAATAGCTCCTCCTATTGAAGTCCCCGAATTGAAATTAAACACCGATAAGCCACCAAGCACGCTTGCGGTAACTGCACCTAAGCCCGTTATAGCAGACGACCACCCAAGCAACGACGTGCAAAAATCCAATAGGGTTGAGGAGTTTATCTTCACCGTCCCCGCACCCTCCAAGAATGCATGTTGCCCAGCCGATATTGTTATATTCTTCAGCGCCCGAACTATGACATCAGCGGGCGAATTTATTTGAATAGTACCGTCTGGCATAATCATAATGTATGCCCCGTCCGGGTGAGTAAGCTTAAATTCCTTAAGAGTATCATCAAAATACACTTCCCAGCCACTATCGGTCCTAAGTACGCGGCGGTTAGGATAGCTGTTTGTCCGGGTAGCCGGTAGACCCTTAGTCGCAGTAGGAGCCTCAGCGAAGTACGTCGGACTCCAAAATTCGCCGCCCTCAAAGAATACAAACACGTACGTACCCACCTTAGGGACAGCAAAGAACCCGGAGGCAGATCCTGAGCCATTCCATAAAGGAAACGCAGGCGTAGCCCACGGAAGCTCGTCGGCAATAAGATCAGACAACATAGGATACACGCGAGCCTTAATGCGCCCATACTGCAGTGGGTCGTCGTTGTCCATAACCAAAGCCCGATACATGCCGTTGAACTTTGTATTTACGGGTGTTAGCTTCGTCGATTCATCAATCATTTCGTCTTATTCCTTTTTACCGCCGGAACGAGCGTCGTGTCCTGGTCGGTATCGAACCCGTTCCTTGTAAGAAGTAGCCTGGTCTTAAAGGTCCTGCCAAAATCATGTACAACGCGCTCAGTCAACCAGTTGCCATTATACTGATATGAGAATACGTTCGCCGTAGCCTTCACCCCTTGTGGAAAGAATATCGATACCATATCGCCAGGAGATATATTCTCAAGCCCACCAATAAGTACCCACATCTTAGACAACCCCGACATACGGCCGAAGTACCTGTTCATCATAGGACCTTCAAAGTCCGAGGTAAACTCGTTGGTACGGCCCTCTATGTTTACTGAAGCTGAGTCCTCACTATCTTCCTGATCTATCATATGATACCTAGTAAGCGACATAAAATCGTCAATGGAAAGGTCATTCTCTACAAACCCAGAATTCATATAATCAAAATATCCATAGTTCTGCGCCTTCGAGCCGAATGCCCCAAAATATTTGTAGTTGTCGTACGCTTCATAGTCATATATCGGAAGCCGGTCCTTGTATGGATCATCAGAAACGACAAACTTATACAAAGGATCCCCATAGAACATGTTATAAATAGAAGACACGGTAAAGTTGCGGTAATTATCCTTCATACGTATAAAAATCTTATACCCATACTCACCGCTCCGTCCGACAAGATTGGCCTTAAGCCAGTTAAAGAACGTAACGTTGTTCCATGACGGCTGTACGAGGTGCTTGACATAGTTCAACGAATTCTCAATCTCCATACGATCGCACCCAAGTTCGTCCTGGGCTATCTCGCCAAGCGTAGTCTTTATTGACTGGTTAAATGACCTACAGTATGATGGAGCGAACGGCTTACCCACATCAAGTAAAGCCGAAACGTCATAATAAGCAGACGTACCGAACGCCGCCTGAGGCATACGCCTATATACCACAAAGTCGAATGAGTTTACAACGTCCTCGCCATCTTTGTTATTTATCTCGACCCGAATACGGCTCATGGCCTTATCAAACGGAATGGTATGAGTCAGCATTCCAGTTGGGTCTTTAAACCTCAAGTCCAGTCTAGGCAGAAGGCTATTCATGTCCTGAGTAATAACAAACTTCTCGGACGTCATAGGGTTAAGCTGAACAACCTCGTTCCCAAACTTCAGCGTTACCGAATAGTTACCTACTAGTCTACTCATTTAATATCACCTTATTTGTTTAGATCTATGAAAAGCGTAAATATCCAAAATGTTTGGTATCTTCAGTAAGCCACCAACGACTATGTCGTTAAAGCAGTCGTCTATATCATTAACCATAGACACAACCCACCAAAACTTCACCGTCCCGTATGCTTTATAGCTTATCATGTCGGGCCGCATAAGATCGGACGATGTTATCCGATAATATGTAGGCTGATATTCCATAACGAACCCCGAAAGGCTGTTATGCAAATGATCCAACGAATCAACAGTGTCTACAGTTACCTTACTAAAAATACGCGTACGCTTCATATTACCTCTTCAAGTATGCCTTAGATATGGCTTCCTTGGTGAAAATCTCATACGTCTCAAAAATGATGTCCACCGTGGCACTCACCGGGTTACCATCAGCAGTAAACTTAGGCTCTATATCGGTCCGCACGTCCTTAATAATGACACTCTTAAACTCCATAAGCTTACCGATAACAATGTTAATTGTATCGCCGCCCTCTTTAGCCCATTTATCTACTGCCTCTATGTATTTGCCTGAGTTTTTACCATCCTGATCTAATAAATGAGGCGAAGGACCTGGCGGGTCTAGTAGAGGTATCGCACCAAGTAGTTCCGTTCCCTTGGCTGGCAACACCATCTGTTGCAATGCCAAACAAGCGTCCGTTACCTCATTACCGGCATCGTATATAGCCTCAAACTTAAGGGTCAGTGTTATTCTCAGCGGCGACGTTCCCTTCCATATTCTACGCGATGTCCACCTTGCAATCAGCGCCTTGTGGGTTGTGAACTGCACCGCGCCGTGTATAAGGTTCGATACACCACTCATGTCAACGAACGGCTCCCACTCGGAAGTAACGGATAGCGACAACTTATCCTGAAGCACCGCATTGACGATCCAGTCTTTATTTTCCACCTGAACTGTATAGGCATCCGGAACCTTGAAGTTTATATCCCCTTTATACCCGCACCGACGCTTGGACTGCCCCAAATCGGAAGCACGGCCCGTGGTTTTACTACCCTCAAAGTCAACCGTAAATATCTGCTTAGCTGCCCCTGCTACAAGCTGTGAAGCTATACCCATTACAGAAGTCGGTGAAACCATTTAAAACTCCCTACCAGACACACAACCGGTGTACCCAGCAATATGTCCTTTGTATTCAAAAGTATTAAGTGATATTAAAATATTCTTAAACATACTATCCATAGTCTCCCGTAGCCACCGAAGCCACAGGATCGGACGTTTTAGAGGACCTTTCCCTGCCCGGAATGGTTTGCGATCCGGACGTCATATCCCTTAGTGCCTTAATGGTTGCCTTAGACGTGGCATCAAACGATTTTTGTATAGAAACCAATGACGATGCTACCCCCGCAGACGCAGGCGGAGGCTGTTCAATCTTACTTAGTGGCCTAGGAGTTGCAACGGGCTCGGGAGACTTGCCAGTAAATTTGCGGTATGTTTCCCCTACGAATCCAGCCACGGCCTTTCCACCCTTCACTCCTAATGACGCTATACCACCCTGACCTAGTTCTGTACCCTCCTGCTTCACTTTCTCAATAGCTTCCTTGTCCCCTTTAACTGCACCCTTCAAAGCTTGTAAAGTATCAGTAGTGGTTTCCATACCAATATCAGCAAACATCCTCGCCGGCCCTTTAGTGGCAAGTGTCACACCATGCTTCACAGCCTTAGACTTACGCATCCATTCTGGAAGAAGGGACATCGTAATATTATGAGCCGCCTCTTGGATAGCAGTAACTACGGCAATACCAATTAACGGAATAAACGCGCCAGTTATTATTCCCTTCAAACCACTACTTGCTATCCATCCGCCCATCATACCCTCTAACAGCCCACCGCCCACTCTACCACCACCGTCAATAGCCCCGACTCCGCCCTTAACGCCGGCTATTTTCCTCATGAGCTTCATTATTTCCTTGGTGTACTTAGCTTTATATGCTGGCTTGCCAAAGAACTGTTCAAGGCTTAAGGCATGAGTCTTAACAAGACCCTCCTGAACTTTATCCTTACCGCCGAGCTCACGCTGCTTGGGCGACGGTTTCACCAAGCGCTGAGAATCTCCAAAGCCTGGACCCCCATACTCAGGTTCATATTCGGTACCTCTGTACTTGCGTGTTACCCCGCCTACCTTAGTACCAAATTCCCTACTCTGCTCAACCTGTTCCTTTATTCCCTCAGCGGTCATCTCGGAAACGGGCATGAGCATCTGTGCCGTTTGCAAGCGCTTAGCTTCCTGACGTTTAGATACCATCTTCTTGGCCACGCCCAACGCACCACCACCAGCAGCCATAGCCATTCCAGCAAATGGTCCGAGCGCAGCGGTAAGAAGACCCTTACCTAACTGCTTTCCACCCTCAAATAATTCGGGCGCGGCTCCCTTTATATCCTGCGCCGTCAGCTTCCCGGCCTTACCGCCGGGCATTTGACTTATGGACTCTTTTATTGCCTTGGACGATCCACCCAAGGCTTCAGCCGATACTGATGTCTTCTCGGCAGCGGCCTCGGCTTGCTTACGGAGCTCCGCATCGCCGGACATACGCTGACTGAATTCCACCACTCGAGCGTCTATAAGCTCAATGCTGGACAGCATGTCCTGTATCTCAGCATCCGTAGCCGGACGGCCTTTAGTATAAAGCACCGTCCCCAACTGGCGCTGAACGTTATACAGAGCATTCAAGGTCCCATCAATTTCGGGCTCGGTATCAGTCCCTTTGTACCTCATCTTCATGGACTTGAAGAACCGTATAAAGTCCTTATACTTGGTCTTTATGCCCACCAAAGTATCAACGGTCTGCCGGGACATAGCGGACATACCCTTCTTAAGGTATCTTGACCTGAACCCTCCAAACGCTCCTTGATGTCCGAATGTTATCATCTCTTTATAAACGCTCCTAGCGTTTTAGCCATATCTTCCTTTTCGTGTCTCTTTTCCTCAGCAACCTTAGAATGAAACCATTCCAAGTCAAATACGTCACAGTTGTCAATATCAGCTAGCGACATCCCCAGATGGTACATTAGGTCGAACGTCATCTGCTGTATATCCTTTAAGGGTCTCCCCAACTGGCAAAATGAAGTCAATGCGAAAGGGCACGGGCGTTAGCCCTACACCTCCACAATCCGGGCACTCGTACTTGTATTCCATCTTAGGCCCATGTTCGAATTTTGTATGAAAAGCCCTCATACGCGCAATATCGTCGGCGTCCGATTCCTCGAGCACCATCATACGTTCAATATCATTACGCCTGTCATCCGTCAAGCTGATACCCAACCGATAAAGGAATGCGTTCTTGCCCGCCTTCTCGAAGTCCGCCACCTTGATCTCATCTCGGACACGGTACAGCCTCATCTTAATGGAATGCCCATCCCGAAGCTCTACCGAGTACGGCTCCATGTAGCTAGGATCTAATTCCACGGAGTTTATTTGGGCCAGGTCAACGTCAACGTTCACCGGAGACCCACAATGCTCACACACCGCCTGTATAGGATACGACCTGCCAAATGAATTGATGGCTTCCCAAACAAGAATATAAAGGCGATCGCCTACGGTGAGGTCTTCTGGCTTGATACCCTGTACGACATTTTCAAGCAGAGCCAGGATCTTGCGCTCGAAATTATCATAGTTGAGTTCGGCCAGAAGCTTTTGGTCCTTACCCTGTAAGGTACGAATCTTCACCTTAGCAGGGTCGACATCTTTGTACAGCCTGCAACCCGATGGTAACGTTAATTCAACAAACTTGCTCATAGCACATCCTCCTTATTTTTAGAGGTTAGGCAACAGCGCTTCTCCAACAGCAGCCCCAGAACTTATAGAGCCCTCGGTATCAACCACACGGTCAACGTTAAGCTCAACGTCAAGCCGCACGATGTCCTCCGTCCCGTAGTCAAGCACATGCACGGGCATACGCTGTGGAAAAACACCAGTCAACCGGTATACACCCGACGGAAGCCCGTCGGTCGCCGATGTTATAACGTAGATACTGCGGGCGTATTCGGACTTAATACCGAAAAACCCAGATTTATCTACTATCTTCAGCCTCCATTCTTTAAAATAAGCCGATACGATGTCTGGTATTGGCTTCAAGAACGTGGCAGTAATGGACGATATGTCTAATAAGCCCGCATATGAGGTCTTAAATGCCCCAAACCTCATACGCGAGAGCTCAGCTATATCATATTGTCCGAATTTGATATTCTGACAGAACTTGCCCACCGCATAGCCATCTATACCAAACATGGACGGCATAATAACATCGAAGTTATATGACCGTTGGAGGTCGAGGCTACCGCGTATGAGCTTATTGACAGACGACACCATCCCCATCAACATCTTATCAGCCTATCCTTTCAATAAGTGTTTCTGTTTATGTTGATACTTCTTCCCACGAATCGTAAGCGAACGTAATAGGCAGAGCCACTTGACCCTCTGCGCCATAATCGAGTACGACTGCGCCCACTGCTTGTGGGTAACACCCAATAAGCTTGACCCGCTTATCGATTTCACCCTTCGTGTTGATGAGGTTGAGATAAATATTGGTCTTTATCTCACCCGTAGACACGTTATCCTTATCGTGCACCACCTTCTGAGCCCATGCATAAAAGGCATCAAATACAGCACGGTCCTCACCTTCAACGAACGTAACGTCCCAAGTATGCGGATAAGTAAGCTTACCTGGGTAGACCACTCCAGCAGACTGTTTAAACGGGATATTAATAGCCCCAACCGAACGCTCAGGCTGCGATGCGGATTGAGCCCTAAGCATCAAGGTCTCATAGTCACCGCCGCCGATCGGGTTAGGAATTAACACTTCCCATAAATACACTCGTGCAGGATTAGTCAAATTGGACTTTAAATTAGTAACTCCCATCTGAGTCATGTCTTACACCTCCTTATTTCATGCCATGTTTGGTTTACTGAAGCATAGCTCCAGTGGCAATTAGCTCCTCAAAACTCACGCCGGTTTTGGTAATGACAACGTTGAGCTCAATGAACTCAGCGGCGCGCGACGGCTTAATATACACGTCAACATGAAGCTCGTTGCTGTCTATTATAGCCGGCGTATTGTTAGTCGTATCGCAAACCACCCTGTAGCCCGAATCACCGAGCTCGGTTTGGAAAGCTCCACGAGCGGATATCGTTTCCAAATACTCCTCAATAGTAGCCCGTACACGGAAACGAGTCACGTCATTGTTAGGCTCGAACGCGAAATAATCGAGCGACGCTGCTATAGACTTCTCAAGAATGATAAGAAGCCTACGAACGTTTACACGGTCAAGTGCTGAAGGCCTGGTCTGCTGAGTCTTTTGGCCCCAAATGACGTGTCCACGTCCACGGAATGTCTGCAACGGGTTAAGCTGGCCCTCATACAGAGAATCACGCTCGCCCGCCGTGAAGATATTAGACAAACCGATAATGTTCAGCATGCCCCTATTGAAGCCCGCCGGTGCATACCAAGGATCAGCCACGTAGTCACTGTACGCTATCTGCGAAGACACGTACCCCGATGGCGGAACCTCTATAACGGTATCACTGTACTTGTCGTAGATTTTCACCCACGGCGCGTACAAGGCACAATACGAAGAATTGAAGTTCTGCGTATCGGTACGCCAGGTTACCATAGACGCTACCGAAGTCAACTCATCATACGGAATATCCAAGATGGCAATACAATCCTTCCTTGCCTCCGCTACAGTCTTCATCTTGGTCTGAACAGGTACCTCCGTCTCACCGCCATTGATAAGAATACGAACATCAACGTCGTCAGGATTCGTAAACTCATCCCACCCAAGAACGAGTTCAGCACTAGTAATAGCACTACCGTCCGAACCACCACCTAAAGCGAGGGTTATTGCCTGCGGCCCAGGTAGAACCGTATCAGCCTCGGCCGTATTGTCGGCCACTCGAATATAAGCCGAGTAGTCGTTGATCTTGGATTCAAGGTATTCCTGCTTCCCGAACCCGTCAAGCTTGGTCTTACGAGATACCGTCCAAACTTCCTTCTTCTGATACGTACCATCATCATCCTGATAATAGACTTCAATATCAAACTCATAATTGGTCTCGTCAATGTTCGTAACACGAATACCAATTTTGTCATCCCACACACCCTGGTCCTTCCCAAAAACCTGGAACAGCACGTCCTCGCTTGAGACGTCCTCAAAATCAGCCGCGGATACACCCGCTAAGAAAGCTGCGTTCACACCAATACCCGATGCCTTAATAATGTTACACCCACCAAACAGTGCGGTCTTATGCACACGTAGGCAGTAAAGTTTGTTTCCATTCTCAAGGTATGCAAGAGCTGAATAATGGAAGTACTCACCCACCACCGGCTCACCATACTCCTCGATAAACTGGTTAGGATTTGTAATTAGACGTATCTGACTAGCGTCACCCTTCGGCGAATAGCCGACAAGAGCGGCTGACGTAGTCGCTATATTCGGAATGAGATCCGATAGATCCGTCTCCTTGGTATACACACCCGGACTTAGATAGAAACCCACGATAGACCTCCTTTGTTATTTGATGTCTCTTTAATATTAATAAAATCTACATTGCTATTGTCACCCTCTAATTGATGTGGACAATACCCTAAAAACCCCATCGCCATATTACAGTTGTGGCATAAAACGTTAAACCCATCTGGATAATTATTATGCTTAAGCCATACGTACAAGTCTCGGCCATGCCCCGTATGCTTTTTTATGCTACGGTTCAGATGATTTATACCGAGGAATATTAAAGTACGCTCACCACAACATGCACATTTAGGGTTACCATCACTATACCTATTTAGAGCAGCCATCCTTAATTTCTTAAAATACCTCTGCACATATATTCTTCTTTTTTCCTTAAACACAGGGTCATTCGCAAGACGCGCCCTATATCCCCTCATATACGGTGTCCTGTACTCCTTCATATAAATAGCTATATCATCTTTATGGGCTTTAGCATGCAACCGCTTGTATGCCTTAATTTGGGTGGCATTTTTTTTCTTAT
>Ga0307928_10004369_pt1 | contig 10727 bp, 27 predicted proteins | sample AceLakmetagen232_FD_201815 | JGI IMG/M metagenome (GOLD analysis project Ga0307928, IMG submission 201815) | Saline water microbial communities from Ace Lake, Antarctica - #232 | ecosystem: Environmental > Aquatic > Non-marine Saline and Alkaline > Saline | place: Antarctica: Ace Lake...
TCTTTTGGAATATTTTCTCCCAATCTATTTCATCCATCATTGGCTTACTCCTTAATAGCCTTTATGATAGAGAGTATCTTCTGGGCTGATTCGAGGTAATCATCCTTTTCTTCATCATCTAAATCATCCCAAGTAAAACCAGAAACCAAGCCATAGTCCTCTGCGATTAACACTGCTATTTTCTTTAGAGATTCCTTATCATTAACTATCCTCTCCCTGATTAGTGGCTCTGCCTTATCAAGTTGGGCTTTGGCTACTACTCTTAATTGAGCCTTAATGAATCCTGACATAATTAATGACTCACTTACCACACCCACTATCTCCTCTGGTGTCAGTAGTAATTCATTCATCGTTTACTCCTTAATAGCCCTACATTTAGGGCATTTTGTAACTTTCCCTATGCTCCAGCCCATCCTGCGAGCTTCTTTAATAGCCTCTTTCTGCAATATCCACGCAAAGGTTTCACAATCTCCGCAGATGTCGCATATGACAACCGCCTGATATTCTGTTTTAACTACCATCCTATCTCTCCTTTTCCAGTAGTAATTTATTCATTAACTTTTCCTCCATTATATTCATTGCAATAGTGCGGTAAATCATACTTATGACACCATAATCCAGCTTTATAACCAAGTTTGCATGATGGCTTAAATGTCGGATGCCCAGTTGTAGCATAACTAGAGCAGAGTTCAATCTTTGCCTTTCCCTCATCTAGCTTATCTATCAACTTTACCAGTAGCTTATCATTCATTATTTCTTGCGCCTTTCTCTCAGCATTCTATCAGTTTCAATCAAATTCTTACTTGTCATGGCTTCCTCAAATACATTAAGGAACTTGCCAAATCTTTTCTTGCGCTTTAGCCAAGGTGAATTATAATTAGGGTGCGTTTGCTCGTATCCATATTCATACTCACGCAGCATTTGCCATACATCAAGTTTCTGCCTACGCTGTTTATTAACAAACCCCTTGCCGTGATACTTTAACTTGATTGACTTGGAATATTCACCGGGTGTCCAGCCCTTTCTATTTGCTCTGCGCTGTAGTTTTTCCCTATCCTTGACCATTTTATTGAGGTAAGGTGTAGTTTTCGGCACTAGGGATAGTTTTTCTGCCTCAAATGCCAAGAATCCTGACTCACGCAGTTGCACATAGCGCCTTTGTCGTCTACTTTTGTATCGTTTCTTGTATTCTGTCATTTGTTTACTCCTTAATTGCGTTTAGAATAGCTTGCTTATGTTCTTTTAGGAGCTTTTTAATATTGTCGTTACCCCAAGCATAATAACCGTTAGTCCGCCCAATTTTAATTATTTGCTTTGGTGGTAGTTCAGTGTCTTCTATTCTTTCACATATTTTGTCAAGGATATACATTGCTTCCACAATGCACTCATCGGCAGGTAATTCCTTGCTATCACAAATAAATCGGTTAGTTAGGTAGTCTGCTATTTCTGTCAGCAATTTCTTATCTTCAGCCTTGAAAACCTCGCACCCTTTGTCTTTGCAATTCTCTATACCGTGTGTATCACATCTAGCCATTTTCCCTACTCCCTTTTTTTGTTAAAGTTGCTAAAAGGGTAAGTCATCATTCTCCGCCTTTTTAATTGCCGATTCTAGCAATTCCCAACAAGTTTTAATCTTCTGTGCCTTTTCCTGCAAATTACGCAGTGCATCATCAATCTCGCCATGCAGTTTAATAATTATCCTTACGTCCTCGTCTGTGGCTTTTGGTATTTGTAAATCTTCCTCAAATTCTGTCCATATAACATCATGCAATTGCTGTGAATTGCGGCTTATGTTTTTGAGGTACGGCATTAGTTCAGATACTGATTTGCGCATTGGTTGCCTTTCTATTATTAACTATATTGATTATACCTTATTTAGTATTATAAAGCAAGTTATATAGTTTTGCCCTTAATACTTGATTATGCCCTTGTTTGCCAGCACTTGCTTGTCAGTGTAGCCATAACTGTACCCACCAGTTTCCTTTGCAGTTGCCGATGCTGAAACAAGTACCAGTAATACTGCGGTTATGATTGCTGTTGCAATTGCTTTCTTCATTTTATTCTCCCTCTGGTGCATTATATTCTGAGTCTGGTAGGATAAATAGCCCACCTACACGAGTTGTCCATATTCCCACACCCCTTGAAGCATCATGTGTATATATCACAGAGTATTGGTTGATGGATGAACTCCCAGTTATTATTTCATCTTTGTTCTCTTCGGATGAAGCACATCCCATTGTCGTTAATACTAGCATTGATACCAAAATCATTGCTATTAGTTTTCTTGCTACCTTTGCCTTTTTCATGAGACGTTCTCCCTTATTTCTTCTTTTCTACTGCAATACCTATAAATAGCCATATGGTAATGATAAATATTGCCCATCCTCTAGTAAACTCTACTGGAATTGCTAACCATTCCCACATTATACGTTACCATCCTTATTAAAATGTACTACTATTGATTCTGCCCTTTTCTCGCCCACACCATCAACTTCTACCAATTCCTTGATACTAGCACCTGCTACATTGTGCAGGCTACCGAACTTGCCCAGTATATTTTCTGCTGTTTTGATACCCACGCCTTTTGGGAACGCTAGTAACCTATCATCGCCCGTTTTCGACCTGTTAGCACCTGATTTGTGTGCCGTTTTCTGATAGTAGGCGTATAGTTCGTTTAGTCTCTGTATAGTGTGCCTTGTGCTTGTGGTAAGCTCTAGCGTTATGCCCCTATCTTGCCAAGAGCGCAGGAAGTTCCAAATGGCTTTCCATGACCATCCCTCTATGCCCTTTGGTGTCAGTATGCCATTCTCTTTTACCCTAGACCAGCTACCTTCTATAAGCAGTATGCTAAATTCGTAATGCTCCACCAAATCGGCAAGTTGCTTTTCAAGGCGTTTGCCCAAACTGCCGAACAGGTCGCCAATCTCTTTGCGCTCAATGCCCACCCATTTGAAATCATATGTTTGCATGGTGTAATCGGCGAACCATATCCTTTTCCTTTGCCAGCCAGTTTCAAGTAAGTGGCTAGTGATAGAGTCAAATGGCTCTAGGCTGTCTACATATTTTAGCCTTGGTTTGGAGTAGTTGGTTTCTTTAACTTCTGGCATTTTCAGCCTCCATTACTTTATATATAGCCCAGAATAATGCCAGTGCAGGGTCTTCATTCTCTATTTGGCTGATAGGTTCTTTGAATGGGTCATAACCATCTGAGCCTCTTTGAGTAGAGCAATCTTTATAAACTGTTGCTATAAATCCCTTATGTTCATAGGCGTAGAGTTCTACGTTATTTCCTCTATCCTGTAGCTTCGATACAGCATACTTGAATAGGTTGTTGAGGTCTATATTAAGATACACCATATCATCCACACTGTCTTTACCTACGGGTAAACCACTCCACTTTTTAAATGCTGCACCAAGTTCATTCTTGTGAACATTTCTCAATCCGCACCATTCCCAAAACTTCTGCTCTTGTTCTTTAGTCGGTATCATTGATTTTCTCCTGTATGCTTTTAACAACATCATCGTAATCTTCATCTGCTGGGAATTGGTCTAATGGAATTGTCATTATCCAGTCTTCAAGAATATCCTTAATCTGTTTATCTGTTAGTTTCATTATTTACTCCACATACCCAATCTTCTTTACCCTGCAAAAGCCAGGTGTCCAGTAAGCGGCAATACAAGCCTCATGCCGATTAGTAGCCTCTACATTAATACTGCACCCGGTAATAGTATGTTTTACCTCATACTTATACAATGGCAAGTGTGCTATTGGCTGGTGTGTTTCGCCCATGCTGAATGCCCTGAAAGTTGCACTACAAGGGAAGTCAAATAGGTCAAGGTCGGCTCTATATGCATTATCCATCTGCCGTGTTCTCCCCATTAGCTAATTTAAGAAGTAAATCTGCATGGCATGGGAGTGGGGCGCACCAACATACTAAATCACAACCTCTTATTTCATGCAAGTCACCTAATAGGGGCATACCTTGGGAGCTATGCAATAACCAATCTTTGTGAGCTTCTATGGTATCGTTTCTGTTGAGTATTTTTTCTTGATAGTGCATACCAATCTTGAATGGATTGCCCCATTTACTTGGTCTGCCGACATAAACAGCAGTTGATGGTATCTTGTCGGTTCTTTGGTTTAGCACTTTACATTTATTCATTTACTGTATCTCCTTAAAACTTTCTCATTTAGCAGGGTAGCTAACCCTGCTTTCGCCAGAATTTCACTGGCTCGTCAGAACGATTTATACTGGCTCGGATGCACTTACCGCTAGTCCGACACTTTCCGTTATTCTTCTGACATTTTTAGTCAGTCTCGGCACGGAGCGACACCAGCGATTATTCAGTTGTTCCTTTCTTTATACCAGTTTTTCTACCGATGAATCCATTGCGATTGCAGTAGTCGGCTTGCTATAAACACTGCCCTTGCCGCCCTCTTCTGCACTTCGGCTATCTTTTTCCTCTGTCCAAACAGACTTGAACTTCTTGCCCACACATTCAGCAGGATTAAATTGTACTCCGCCGCCTCCTGCCTTGTATTTTACGCCAACAGAATCTAGAATTTCCCTGAGCTTCCATGCTGCTGACGGGCTTACACCTGTGAACAAGCTACCGGTTTTGCCGTTGTCTGCTCCTTCCTCTATAATAGTGAAGGGAAATTCCAGTGATACGCCATGAGTTTTCCAACTGGGCATGCCCATCTCACTTAAATGCGCACCGGGAATGGCGAATTTACTGGCTGCTGCCTCCATCTGTTCTTCTGATAATCCGGGGATTGTTATTAAATTGTCGTTACTCGGTTCGTTTGCCAAATTCTTAAGTTCCTTTCTCAATTTCTCTGCCATTGCAGTTTCGCCGATATCGGTTAGAACTTTTATTCGTTCCTGTAAATCAGCTTTTTGTGAATCAATTGTCATATATTAATCTCCTTTCAGTCTACTATATTGTTTACTAATCTTTTCTGTCCTCTAGATTCCCTAGTTCTGTTTCAGAATCTTCAATCCTGCGCTTCAGGACTGTTTGGCGAGTTTTGGTTATTGCCTGCGGGGATTCTGGTTCTTGTAGCCATCTCGTGATAGTGGCTCTTTTCCGATAGGCATAGGCAAATATAATAACCCAGCAAGCCATGATAAGAGTAGCAACTAAGAAACCTGACGCACTATTCATCTTTTATTTTCTCCTTTCTTTGCAACATTATTATTTACTTAACTACTATTTGCGCATTAAAGCATCACCTCCTTTATCTTCTTAAACGCATCTACGTAATCCTCAATCTCGGCTATACTCTTAACACCAAGCACCTCAAATATCTTGCCCCACTGCAATTTATGTTCTGTCACCAGTGCAACAAAACTGGCTTGGTCACCTTTTACTTCCAGCAATGTTTCCAGTGTACCGGCATTTTCTTCATCAATCCTCTTGCCATAAACATCATCACCGATGTGCGTAAGCTGATTAATAGCTTTCTTGAATGCTTTTGAATTAGCAGATGCGCAGTCATTCCCGACATCAACAATGTTATCTACATCATGCGGCTTATTGCGCTTGTACTTTATGCGTACACCATTTGAGGCGTAAAAATGGCGCAGAGGCGGTGTAACACCAAAGGCTATTAAAGATTCATCGACAATCGATAGTGTTCCCTGTGCTATCACCCACTCTGCGCCTAGGAAGTGCAACGGTGCGGCTATATCCCATGACCAGCCGGGGAAGTGCCTATCAAGACAATCTCGCATGTATGCCTCAATAATAAAATCATATCCATCAGGTCGTGTATCAATAATCTTGCGACCAGTGCCATCAACTTCCGGTGTAGTCTCTTTGCTAATTTTCTTGTAGCGCTTATACCAATCTTCACGGAAGGTTTTTATTTTCTTTTGCAGGTCTTCTGACAATGGGAATGATGTTGTGTCTAATTGTTGTTCCATTTATTTTTCCTTTATGACCGATGCACCTAACCAATTGAAGCAAAAGATTGCTCCTAACCAACTAGGAATATCACGTCCTTCAATCCACATTGCAATACACACTACTATACAACCTATTGCGCTAAATATTAGTATTCTTTCCTTCATTTAAAACCCTTTCTAATTTACCATGATACAAACATTACTGCACTGATAATAGCAATACAAACAGCGAATGTTACCAGCCACTTTGTCATTACGATTCCTTCTCCAAATCAGTTATGCGCACTTGGTCATACTCTGTTACTTTAAGTGCAAACTCCAACTCATCCTTATCGTATTGCTCAAGCAACTTCTTCTTATCATATGTTGCCCTTTTAACATGATTGGTCTTTACTGACATACCCTTATATAGAAACTTATGCTCTGGCATTCCGGCGGCATGATTCTGGAATACATCACGAGCACTATCAACAAGCTCTTTACCATTAGTCACCAGCGTTTGCCCTGTGCGCCAGTTTATAGCTGCCTCTGATAATTCTATTTCCTGCGCAGGACTATTAGGCTTTACATCTGGTATACAATTCTTCTTATACTTGCACCACCTGCATTCGGCACTTTCTGCATCAAATTCAGCATCGCACAGTATGCCCTGTTGCACAAATTCCTCTACTATTAATATATTACTGGCAACAACCTTAAACGGTACAGGTAGTTCTTCAAGTATGCTTCGGTCAACATATCCATTGTTGCGATTCTTAACAATATATAATGCAGGTACTTTCTTTGCATGCATATAGCAGGATATCTGTCCTGCGTAACTTGGGAATGCTTCAAAGCCGTAGCGCATCCACCTGTCGAACTGGTACTGGCTCATACTCTTGACTTCAAGTACAAGGTGCTGTCCTGCGCATTCCTTGCTCTCTGGTGGGATGACACTACCGTCAAGATGCCCCATTAGCCATATGCCTGCCATTATCTCAATATCAACGTGGATGCCTTCTCGCTCAATGCCACGTTCTGCCTTGCAAGTTGGGCATACACCAGCTTCAGTTACAAGATATCCTTCACTGCGCAATTCGTCCTTAATGCGTTTTTCGTGCCAGTGCCCTTCCTCTGCTGCTTGCATTAGTGCAGTTGAATCTGGTGCAACTTCTTTGTCAAGCCTTTCAGCACTTAGTTTCCTGATACAACTACCGGCACTGCTCATACTGTAGATAGATTTATTGCCCATTATTTTCCTTCTTCCTTTTCCATGCTTCCCAGTATTCAACAGTAGAATAATTTGGCTTCCACCTTGGGAATTCCTCTGCTATTTCCTTACAGAAATCTTGCCATTCCGCAGAGTCAATCACCTGCTCATCGTAGTCTACTGCTTTAATCGCCATTTACAAAACTGTCCAAGTCGCTCTGTTTTATGCGCCAGTGATGTTTGCTCTTGCCATTGCCACCGAGCTTAACAGCCTTGAGACTTTTCTCATTAATGTAGGTGTACACAGCGCCCATCTCGACACCAAGTATCCGGCTTACTTCCCTTACTGTTAGTAGTTTGCCTGCTTCACTTGTCATTATTATCTCCACCTTTTATTATCACTATAATACTATTATACCTTATCTAATATTATAAAGCAACTTTTATTTTGTTTCCTTTATTATTGCTTGCATGGCAATTCCACCTGCGATATATGCATCTTGTATCAGGTGCAGTATATCTAGTGCTGGTGTGCCACTGGCAACAAGGGCGATGGTTATTTCCTCTTGGTCAAGCATATTGTATTTTGCTAGGGTAATTTTGATTAGTTCGTGCTGTTTATCTGTTAATAAATCTATTTCTGGCATTATGCTTTTCTCGCTTCTACAAATGGTTTAACCACATCTATTAATTCACCGGCATAGTTTAGTATTTCACTGTATCCGCCACTATGCCCAATCTCATAAGCGAAGCTGTAGAAAGGTGCAAACTGCTCATCAGTAATGACGAAACCTACATCTTGCTCTACACGTTGTTTCAAATCTGACTTGAATAGCTTCTTTAATCTTAGGTCATCATTTCTGTAAGCCATCTTCATTTCGCCATCGGCATTGTATTCCTTTTCTCGTTCCTTTAAGTTTTCACGATATGGCGGATACGGCAACTTGGACTTATAATAATTATCTTCTACTTTTGAATAAAGTTCTTTATAGTTCATTATGTTGATTTAGCTCCTTCATCATCAAAATACAGTATCGGCTTTGTGCCACCATTAAGCCAGTGAACCCGGTTAGCGGCACATTGCTTTTCTGTGTGGTCGCTGTCAGGATGCCACTTGCCATCAGGTGAGTAGAAGCCCACTGTCCATAAGTGCTGTTCTGGTTGTATGTATACGTACATATTGCTAACTCTTCCCTTTCTAATTATAGTCTTCCCTGAGAGCCTTGGATTTCTGCTCCGGGTGGTTTTCTCCGTACTGTTTACAGTATCTACCGGCAAAATAGAAATACCCATAATCAGTTTTTGGCTCTGCCTTATGATGACCGCTACAATAAAAGTAACCGTGTTCCTTTGACTGATGCGCTTCTTTCTGCCAATCGTTTAGTTGCTCATGTATTAGCTTATCTGTTAGGCTTATATGCCCGATAGTCTCACTGTCATGCCCTTCTCGTAATACCCATACCGATAAAGTGATATCGTGTCTGCTACAATAGGCACTGATATATAAGTCAGGGTACTGTTCCATAAATGTTTTTGATATTGATTTAAGCATATGTTCATTATCTAGTATATTGACAGAATGATATTCTAGCCTTCCGTTACTCAATAACTTATGGTGCGATGTCGCACTACGAGATATTTTGACTACTAAATTCTCAGAAGGAAGTTTATTTCTATCCATGTGCTCTACAACACTTAATTCAAACAGTGGGTATATTTTGCATAACCTGTCGAACTCTTGTTTGTTCTTCATATTGCTATTCTCCTATTCAGTTGTAAATAATTCTAAAATTACTTTAAGATAATATGCCTCAGAGAAGTCGCAGATACAGTCATAATTATTAGTCCACACCTTAGAATATCCAGCAGGTTTATCTTTATTCAAGAACCCAATAGCTAGTACAGCAATATGCACAGGGTTGGAATCACTATAAGAGACCGCAACAGCATAGTACGTATGCTCCTTCCATCCATCTTTGGGTGGTATTATTTCTGGGGCAGTTTTCAATTCAAATGGTTGCTGTATTTTCATCCTATCCTCCTACTGGCTGTTCCCACCAGTCTTTCTGGTTTAATATTAAATCCCATAGCCACCGGACAATACCCTTGTGATATTGATACTTGTTCATGGATAGTATTGTCGCATTGTTCTTTACCTTAATTCTGTGCCGCATTACTTTTCTCTTCTTGCTCTAATTGGATAGCCAGCCCCACCAACTTTAATCCAAGTTCCTTAATATCGCTTGGCAACAGGTAATAGATATCAATCCTTTGCTCTTCATTAGATGCTGTTATGCTACACATTTTTGTTGAGCACAAAGTAATTGAATATTTACTGTCATAATGTTTACAATGACTAAATATGCTAACTGGATTTTCGTGCTTTGTCTCTACTGCTTCGTTTTCCATTGTCATTTTGCTTACTCCTTATATTATATTATCGTTAAGAAACTTCTACATATTCCATGATAGTTTGAAGTGCCTCGTCATAGTTACGAGCAGCAAAGCATTTGTTACTCATCTCGGTTGCTTGGTCTCGCATACCAGCCTTCTTAAGCACCCACCCGGCTCTGCCTATCATTGCAAATACGTTACCATCTGTTCCAGTAAGCTGACATTCTGGCTTTTTGGCTTCCTCGTTGTTTGTCATATTCTTGTCTTCTTTTGTTATTTTATTATAGTCCTCTGGATGAGGACGAGGATGCGTAGTCCCATCTTTACTTCTTACATCGTAACTGTTCATTCTTTCAATTGTCATTTGCCTTACTCCTATTTCTTTTATTAACTACAATGATTATATATTAACTAATATCATAATGCAAGCCCCATGATAACACTTTACCCTACTTTACAGCCCATTACCATACTTACCTATATATCAGTATCTATCGCTACCCCATCTATACTACCATTTACTACCATTTACTAACTTTTATGCATAAGTTTGCTTTTCAAAAAACATGCACGTATAATAAAAAGTAGCCTAATATTTTTATGGCGGTATATGTAGTAAATGGATTCCTTAGTAAACACAATAAACGATGACGTATTCTGTACCTCTGACACACCCCTAGCCGCATTTCTCATATCTTCTGGTATACCCTTATTGCACATTGATTTTAACGGTAGTCGTGCTGTTTTCAATTTCAACAGGGATGATGCGCTATCACAGCTAGTTGCCCAATTCCGCAGTGCAGGCGCTACTGGCAATATCGTGGCATATGAGCAGGCTCGCAGGGAACTAATACGCCAAGTCAAGCGAACAACTCCACAAAGGGGCAATCGCTTATGAGCCGTAGAAACAAGGTCAGCAGTAAGACAGTTAACGAATACACAACCGTACACCCAGTACTAGACTTCTATGATGGTAAGGCTGTTATAGCGGTAGGTGGCAAATGGCAACATGATTACGACAATGGCGATGTAGAATTTAGTACATCGCCTGTTTGTGTATTAAGCACTGGCGAACAATTTGAATACTCTAAAAAAGCACTCGCCGAAAGGGGCTTATTCTGGAATCACTATATTGATGTACAGCCCGGTAGGTGGAACTACGAGGATATCGAGCAATGGTGCGCCGACCCTAATAGCTTTGCATTAGCAGACCTATTCAAGATAGTCGAAAG
>Ga0307928_10004370_pt1 | contig 10725 bp, 20 predicted proteins | sample AceLakmetagen232_FD_201815 | JGI IMG/M metagenome (GOLD analysis project Ga0307928, IMG submission 201815) | Saline water microbial communities from Ace Lake, Antarctica - #232 | ecosystem: Environmental > Aquatic > Non-marine Saline and Alkaline > Saline | place: Antarctica: Ace Lake...
CAATTCCTGCAGGCGGAGGTCCAAAAGATGACGGAATGGTGCATGGAATGATTATTGGAGAGGAAGCATATGTAAATTATGTATTAAAACATTTGGAATTATGAAAAAAGAAAACAAAGAATTGGAATTTTATAAGAAAATAACGAATAGACGAATCACAAATCTTGTGCACTCTTTTGCTTTTCTTATCAAGGATTTAGAATCTATCAAGGTAATGGAAGAAGAGGTAAGCATGGAAGAGATAATAAAACTTCTTTCCACTGCTCAAAAAAGGATGGATATGTTAATTTATTTAACTCCAACAAGTCCATTAAGAAATACATTGGTAGATGAAAATATTGAATTAATGACAATTTTAAACAAACTTACTTCAACTCCCATATAAAATATGAAAAAACTCACAAAGCGTTTAGTAAAGGTAAAAGAAATGCCGGCGACTTGGATACAGGTCGATTCCGAATTGTCTGATGAGGAATTAAAAAACAATTGGTTGGAAAAGCAAAAGCAATTAAATCTTTCTCTATCAGAAAGGACAGGAAAGATCAAAGTAGCTTTGAAGAAGAGATATACTTTGAAGAAAAGAAGAGATAGAAGAAGAGCTTCAAAGAGTTAATACAAGGGTGGCGCAGGATGCCGGGGAGGTAACAATCCGGGAGGTTTTTTAGCAGGAATCCTTTCATACATCCTGTGCTTTTTTTTACTAGATGAAATACATGTCATTTTCTGACCTGCCTGCCAGCACCCTTTAATTATTTTTATTTAGTTAATATCTTAATAGTTGTACTACTTTGTATGACTATTTTTGTTTTTGGGGGTCTCTCTATATAAAAGGTCCTTTTTAAAACGTCTTTGTCTTTCTAGTAGTGTCTTCCTAGTAGAATCCTGGTAGAAATGGTAGTAGTCTCTCTTTTGATAATCCAATCTGAGAACAAATTAAAAATTTTGAGATTTTTGTAGGTTCAGTTTAAGAGTGTTTTAATTTGTCACAATTATTAAGACGGAGTCAAGACATGATTCCCGATCGAACCCGTCAACAGCCCCCACCTACATATGTACATATGTCTATATGCATGTCTACTCTGCTCGACCGACTAGGCAAGAGAGCATAGTCACATTATATGTGAGTCTGCGTCTCTGTCAATCTCAACTCTCTATATCTCAATATGTTATATGTCATTGAATCTGACTACAAATCAAATGCTCGTCAGGTGGTCAGTCGCGGCGCCCCTGACAATTATTAAGTCTAAGTTAAGTCTAAGGTCATATAATATCTAACCAACATATGTACATATTTACATATGATAATTTCCTTAATATAGCCCGAATTACCTATTTATTATGTAATAATATAATCCTTTTTATTGCTAGCATATATACCTGATAATGACATACTTATACAATACCTCTCTGTCAAGCATGTTTTAAAGCGATTTAAGAAACTCTTTTTATGACAGGTACATATATATGCCTGAGGTGGAGATCTCTTTACTGTCTCATTATCAGGGAGTTATAGCTACCTATTTACCATACTAATATATTATAGGACTAATGCTAGTATAACTACCTCATATACAGACTACTAGACAATGAGCTTTTTATTATGGTTAATACCCTCTTTTATTGGTTAGATTTGCAATTTATGACTTACTAATAGTTCTTTTATGTCATATATACCTATTATATGTAAGCTATATTGTTGTATTAGTACTATATGTAAGTATATTGCTAGTCTAACTTTATATTTTACAACGACCTCATATACAGCTGTTTATGGAATTGAATATATGTAAGCTATATTAGCCTTTTTGGTATAGACCGTAAGTAGACTAATAGATATTAGTATGGATTGGACCCTACTTTTTAGCTAGTCGAATATGAACTATTTAACCTTATACTACTTTCCATTAGTAAGCATTGTCTTTTATTTTCTTTCATATAGCACGAATTTAGGGGTCATTTTCTCACTTTTAGAACCCACTTTTTCTTGCTTACAGTCGAGTTTATATTAATTTAATGCTTATCTTTATGGTATAACCGTAAAGAGTTTATATGGCCTGATTGAGACCAGCCACCTCACATGTTCTTTGACATATACACCTCCGCCTCTCCCTAAAGATCCATGTGATCTACGGTGTTAAAGCGAGCTACCAATTTCCTGGATGAGCTGGAAAAATGACCTCTTGACCTATTTGGAAAGTACCTCCAAAGCTAAAGAGCACGTTGATGCCAGAACGGTTCCATGAAATTCGAGGTAATCCCGATTTTAATTAGGTTGACTTTTTTTGTCGTTTGTTGAAATAGTCGTGCTCTCGTTATGAGTTTAACCAGAACCACGAGTTCCTGAAAGACAGGTTTTTTAAGCGCCCAGCAGTAATGAGTTTTGTAGACATTTGGAGAAGTCAAGCGTAAGGTTAAAGACAAGTTCTATGAGGTTGGATCTCATAAGATATAATAAATGTATTTCAGCCCACCCTGCTGTGAAGTAGTTGCCAAACTTACATATTATTATATCGAAAAGCTATTTTTCATTTTTTATGAAAGAGAGAGGCGTGTGGCCAAAATTAGAGATTCGGAGTCTCTATCTCTCACTAATTTTATTTACTTAATTCTTATTTATTTACTTAATTCTTATTATCATGACAAACGTAAAAGATGTAAAAGTAGTTGCACAGACTAGTGCCAAAGCTGAGAAATTAATTGCTAACAAAGCCAAAGCTGCTGCTGACAAAGTTGCTGCTGACAAAGTTGCTGCTGACAAACCAGCTGACAGATCTGTAAATGTTATTACCAAAGATCTCAAAGCTATTGAGGCTGCCACAGCAAAATTGGAAAAAGCAAAAGCTGCTTTTGACAAAGCAAAAAATGAGCTTAGGAAATTAACTGGAAAAGCTCCGAAAAGTACTGCTCCAAAAGGTCCTGGTGTTATATCTTCAATTTTTGAGCTTGTTAAAAAAGCTGGAAAAAGAGGTATTTCAAAAGATGACATTTTGAAAGCACTTGAGGTTCGGTTTCCTGAGCGAGTTGCTGGAAGCATGGTCAAGACAATAAATGTGCAACTACCTAAAAGAATGAGCAAAGAAAAAGGTGTTACCATTGTCAAACTTGAAAATGGTAAATTTGCTCTTGAAGTTGAAAAAGCTGCTTAAATTTAAGAAGTCAATCATTAATTTGGTTGACTTTTTTTATGCCTTAATGTCTAACATATTGAACTTATATTCATACTCTACTTACAAATTGTAAGACCTTTATTTGCCTATATATAGAGGCCTCTATTTAAATAATGAGTTTACAAGACTCTACAAATAGAGGATACCAAAGAATCTTATAAAATAATAGGTATTAACCAAATAACCAAAAAAGAGGCAAAAAAAGACAAAGTCATAAACGACAGAAAGGAGCAAAGGAGAAATGCAAACAGGGAGGAGAAAGTCCTTCCACCATGGCACTGCTTTTATGGATGATAGCCCATAAATAGATGGTTGTAGGTGGTTCGATTCCACCCTGTGCCGCAAATAACTAAATAAATTAAATCAAAAACCGCAAAGAGATGAAAAAAGAAAAGTTAAGGTACAAAAATTGGAGTGATTTAACTTTAAAACAAAGAGATAAAGCTAAGTTAATATTGCGTGATGGTCAAATAGAGAGAGAATGCAGATTTGGTTTTAATCAAAATGGAGAGTTAAAAAGCGTTCTTGATTACGGAGCAATGAGAGATATATTTTAAATAAAATTTTGCGGTCCGGTACGCCTCCTAAAAGTTCAATAGAACTGAGGCCGCCGTTTCCGCTTAAAATAACTGAATAAATAAGACTGAGTATTCACTAAATACCATAAATATGAAAAAATTTAAACTAATTTGTATGGCTCCTAATGGAGATCATATAACTGATTCTGAAAGTGATAATATTGAGGATCTGGAAAAGAATTCCATTGATATGGGTAGCAAATGGATTTTCTACCCTTTCCACTTTATCTGTACTTCTAAAACAATAAAAGAAGCCTTTGACGGAGGAGAACATTTTAATGGTAAAAGAATAAAAACCATTAAAAGTTATTTTCAAAAGAATGAGGATAAATTAGTAAGAATATTAAACCAATAAATAAAAAAAGATGAAAAGAGTAACAGTAGAACGCAAACGTGCCAGAATTGGTAACTATGCACAAAGAAAAATGGAACAAATAAGTGGTTCCTTCAGATCGACGAGTCCTTTTCGTTATACCGAAGGGTATGATGGAATGTCTTTAGAGCAATTCAAAACTCACAAAAAAGGTGTAGCACACAAAAGAAGCTACATGTAATCAATTAAAACTTAGAAAAGATGACAAAGAAAGAAATTGAAGTACCTGAAGGATTCACAGGAAAAGATCTAAAGTATGCTAAAAAATTAATAGCAGAACGACCAGGTCCAAAACCGACATTAAAACTTTGTGGGGAAGATGGAAACGCTTTTGTAATACTTGGCATGGCAAGCAGAGTAGCTAAAAAGAACAATATGGACTGGGACAAAATCAGTTTAGAAGCTATGTCAGGAGGTTATGATCATTTGTTACAAACAATGATAAAGTACTTTGACGTAGTATAATCAAAGACTTTCAAAAATGAAAAGGACCAAACCAGCTAAAACAAAAAAGGAACATAGCATCCTCCTTTTACCAGAAGACATGACTGGAACACAACTTAGGTCGTGGGCTCGCAAGACAAAGACTCCTTTGTTTAAGAAAAAGATGAGAAGGACTAAAGCCTCTAAAATTGATAGGAGTAAACTCAAACTACCTAAAAAACTTACTCTCATTAGTAGATATTTAAAACACAAACCAGGACTAAAAAGAACTAAATTTAATCAAAATGGAAATCTTAATTAATGGAAAAGATGTATTCTCATGCAGTATTAAAACCATACATGAAGCATGGTTTATTATGAAAGAAGCTAATAGGTCAGCACAACGAAGAAAAGCCTTAAAGTTCTATTCAGGACAAAAAGTCTCTTTTTTTAGTAAAAGAAAACAAATTAAAGTCATTGGAACAATCAAGAGGATAAATAAAACCTCAATAACAGTTGTTCCTGATAATACACCTCGTACTACTTGGAAAGTACCTCCAAGTCTATTGACAAGCGTCGAAGAATCTAAAGACGGTAAAATGATTCGCAGAAAGTAATTATTTATTAATCGAGCAAAATTGCTCACAAAAACAATCAAAATGGAAAATGTAGAAATGACTCGCAAAGGAAAAATGTTAACTATTACAGTTGACTTGTCAAAAAAAGGAACTCCTTCAGCATCCGGTAAAACTCTGGTAGTTGCCTCAACAAAAGGTAACCAGAAAATTGATGGAGAAGGAGATTTTGTTGTTGGATTAAATGTCTATACAAAGAAGTAAGACATTAACCGTTACAGGTGGAACTTCCCGGTTCAATTCCGGGAACGGTTCAAATAAATTCTAGTATTTACTTAAAATCTAAAAGATGACAAAAGAAGAAATTAAACAACTACAAGACCTTCAAAGAGAAATTGAAGAGATTAAAAAAGCTGTAGGATTATTAAATAGTGACCCTATTGCAGTAAGATTCCCCGAATATGATAGATATTATCAATTACCAATTGATAGATTATCAGATCTTAGATTTCGTGTTACTGATTTCTTACGTGATGAATTTGAAGAGTATTATGAAGAGTTACTCACAAAAAGAGATGAATTAATTCTTTGTAAAGAAGAGGATTCTCCAAGATTGAATTACAAACCAACTGAAATCTAAAAGATGAGAATGATTAATGTTACATTTCAAGCCCTAAAACCTAAAGAAGCATTTACTCGCTGGGAACAGGTGCCTATTGTATATGTCTTAAAAAATGTTCCGGCAAACAAAGACATATCTGAACTATGCCATGCTATCTCTACCATACATGGAAGTCATACTATTAGAACTGCAAGATTATTTTTAAATGAAAAACTTACTCCAATTGTTGCTTGTAAATATAATGGAGGGTATTATACTGCAAAACCCAAAAATTATTAAAATGAAAAAAGAAAATGTACTATTAAAACCAGAACAAAGGGAATTGGATAAAACAATTTCCTATGTAAAAAACTATACCTATAAACCATACAAATTTTTATCAGGAGGGTTTGTTGAATCTAAAGTACTTGCAATCAATAGTAAAAGGATTATTATTGAAGTCAAGTGGGGTGTGCAAAATGATATAAGAAATGAAACTTACACCAAACAGGTGACTATTAACAGAGCAAATATGAAGCCTTTAAACTATTGAAAATCAACTTGTTTGAAAATAACATAAGAATCATTTTTTTGTTAAATATTTAATATATATTTTTACCAAACCAAAATTACTTTATGAATGAAGTACAAGTAAATACTGCCTCTATGGCAGTAAACGATGATGGGGACAAAGTAATTAAGATTGCTTTTTCATATGATCTAATTATGATACAAAAAGTACGATCCTTATTAGGCAGAAAGTATCATAAAAAACAAGATTGTTGGAGTGCTCCCTTATTTCGAGAAACTCTTGAAGTCTTAACGTCGTGGGGATTTATATTAGATCGTAAATTAGACAATTTTTTATATACATCAACAAAAAGACTCTATGAATCTAGCAAGATAGAAATACCTGGACTCAAAGGAACTTTACGTCCATTCCAAAACTGGGGAGTGAGCTTTGTGGAAGATAAAGGTGGTAAAGCTCTCATTGCAGATGAAATGGGACTTGGCAAAACTGTACAGTCCTTAGCTTGGTTACAATTACATAGAGATAGAGTTCCTGTTATTATTGTTGCACCTGCTGTTGCGAAACTGTCTTGGGAAAGACATGCCTATGGTTGGTTGTCTCATCCTAAAACTGAAATACTATCAGGAAAACGACCTTGGAAACCTACAGGAGAAATTCTAATCATAAACTATGACATCTTAAACAGTTGGACAAAGGTACTAACTAAGATTAATGCTCAGGTGTTAATCATGGATGAGGTTCACTACATAAAAAATAATGGAGCTAAAAGAACCAAAGCAGTTAAAAGACTTGCTAAAAATATCCCATATAAATTAGCATTGTCAGGAACCCCAATAGAAAACAGACCAGTAGAAATATATAATGCTTGGTTTATTATTGATCCTGCACATTGCCCATCTTACTTTGAATTTGTGTCACGGTATTGTGATAGGAAACGGACTTTGTATGGATGGAATGACAATGGACATTCTCATACAGATGAACTTCATAGGATCCTTACAGGTACTATTATGCTAAGGCGTAAAAAGATTGATGTCTTGCCAGATTTGCCTCCTATTGTAGGATCGTTTGTACCTATGTGTTTGCATAATAAAAAGAAATATAAAGCTGCTGAGACTGACTTTATAGCTTATGTAAGAGAGGAAAGAGGCGATGTAGCCGCAGATAAAGCTGCCAAGGCAGAAGGGTTAGTTAAAATAGGAGAGTTAAAGCAATTAGCTGTAAAAGGCAAACTGCCTGAAGTCATAGAATGGATAAAAGACTTCTTACAAGTAGAAGATAAATTAGTTGTATTTGCTATTCATACATTTGTTATTGATGCTTTAATGGAAGCATTTCCTGATATTGCTGTTAAATTAGACGGCAAAACCTCTGCAATTAAAAAACAGGAAGCAGAAGATCGGTTTCAAAATGATCCTAAAATTAAACTATTTGTTGGACAAATGAAAGCTGCAGGAGTTGTCATTACACTTACAGCCGCCTCAAATGTAGCAATAATAGAGTACCCTTGGACTCCTTCAGCCTTAGCACAGGCTATTGCTAGAGTACATCGTATCACTCAATTAGATAGTGTTACCGCTTATTACTTAATGGCACAAGGCACAATAGAAGAGAAGATTGCTAGACTACTTGATACGAAACAAAAGGTAGTCAGTTCTGTAATAGACGGAGAGGAGCCTGGAAAGATTACTTCTCTGTTCGAAGACTTAATAAAAGAATACGCAGAACAAAACAACATAAAATTAAAGAGAACTAAATTTAATCATTAAAGTATGGAAAACATCAATTTAATCAGAAAAATCGCATGGTCCTTTCATAATACCACAGGTATTGATTGGGAAGAATTATATTCAGAGGCATCTCTTGCTTACGCTGAAGGACTTGAACATGGCAAACATCCACACAATCCTGACAAAGGAAAACTATCTACATATATGTGGGGGAGAATAACTAATCATTTAAACGATTGGATTAAAAAACAACCATCCTATAAATATGCATATCATAATAATGGAAATACTTTAAACTTTGTTGATTGGAATGTAACTGATTTTACCGTAGAACAAAATCACTTTTGGAAATCTTTGACAGAAGAAGCACAAGAGATTGCTAACATTGTATTGGAAACTCCTGAGTTGTTTGATTCTATTTCTGCAGAAGAAGCAAAAAAACGTGTATCAGAAATATTACAGGAAAAAGGAGTAAAATTGTCTCGAATATGGTGTGGAATAAAAGAATTAAAATTAGCATTAGTATAAATAAAATACTCGTATAATAACTTAATAAATTAAAAATTATGAAAAAAATTATTGCATTCTTTGTAAACATTTGGGTCTTTCTTTTTGGTAAAAGAGTAAAGGAAAATGTGATTGAGAAGCCTAAACCAATATTTGCACCAAGAAAAGGGGGTCCTATAACTGCTGCTCACAACAATCGTAAACCTACCAAAAGTAGACACGTTCAATATGTAGACTTAGGAGATGGTTCAGGAAGAAAACGTGCAATTTATCATGGAGCAAAGTAAATTTATTAATCACATTAAAAACTTATATCATGAAAACAACAAAACTAGAAAAACTACATTCGTGTAGTTTAGCAATCAAATGGACACACTCGCAAAAAGATTACAAAACAGCATGGCAAAACTGTGAGAGAGGAGACTGGATGTTATGGCTTGCCAACAGACTAAATGTAGATGACAGAAAACTCACTATGGCGAAGGCTATGTGTGCAAAACAAGTTGAGCATCTCATGAAAGATCAGAGAAGTAAAGATGCTTTAGCGGCTTGTTTTGATTACGGAAATGGTAAGATAAGTAGAGATGAATTAAATGTTTATGCTGCTGATGCTGCTGATGCTGCTGATGCTGCTGATGCTGCTGATGCTGCTGCTTATGCTGCTGATGCTGCTGATGCTGCTGCTTATGCTGCTTATGCTGCTTATGCTGCTGTTGCTTATGCTGCTTATGCTGCTGCTGATGCTGCTGCTGCTGCTGATGCTGATGCTGCTGATGCTGCTGATGCTGATGCTGCTGCTGATGCTGATGCTGCTGATGCTGCTTATGCTGCTGCTGCTGCTGCTGCTGCTTATGCTGCTGCTGATGCTGCTAAAGCTGCTGAAGCTGATTCGTTACGTAAATCAGCTGATATATGTAGAGAATATCTAACCGAAGAAGTTTTAACTGCTTATAAAAAACTACAATGAAAAACCATAAAAAATCAACTCGGATTAAAATTGAGGAAAGGAATGCTAACTACCGTAAAACAATTATTCATAATCGGGAATTAGCAGAAAAGAACACTCTCCTTTCTCATAGGATAAACAACCTGCAAAATGCAGTAGCTATTCTTGAAGAGGGATATTTTCATAGACTCTTCAGATCCTTTTGGAATCTATTAAAAAAATTGAATTATAAATTTAAAAACTGGTAATTATGAAAAAAAGTACTTTTAATTTTATGCTCTCAGCTATTTTATTTGGTGTATCAATTACTATGTGGGGGTGCTATTTATATGAATTAATCTCAATAACATTTCCTATAATAGCATTAACATTACAACTGATTGATTTATTATGTATGTATATATTTAAAAATTAGAAATTATGCAAAGAAAAAACTTTAAAGAATTAAAGGCTGTCGTAAAGACAAAGAATGTGACAATTATGCTTTTGAAAAGGGTAGCAAGAAAGACAGAAGAACACAATAAAGCTGTCGTTAAAGATTATAAAATAGAAATACATCTTCTTGAAGATGAGATTCTATCTTTAAAAGAAGAGCTTGAGGAATCGAAAAGAAAGAAATGGTACCAATTTGAAAGAATTTAATTGTGGATATTATTCAGTTATACAATGATTATAGTGTTGACTTCTTAACAGAAGGTCATAAACATTGTCGTCCAGGATGGGTAAACACACCTTGCCCGTATTGCACAGGCAATCCTGGATATCACTTATCTTACAATCTACAGAATGATTACTATTTATGTTGGAGGTGTGGATGGCATCCTGTCGTTCCTACTGTTGCTAAGCTCATCCATTTAAATACAGACAAAACCAGAACACTTATTCGCAAATATGGTTTGATTGTGCCCAAACACATTAAAGAACCTCTTATAAAAATCCGGGCTAAAGCTCACCGTATGCCCTCTAATACTAGACCTTTGCAAAGCAACCACGTTCGCTATTTACAAGAGAGGGGGTTTGACCCTGACTATATTATTAAGACTTGGAATATAGTTGGTACAGGGCCTATAAGTACTCTTAGTACAGGAGCCGGAGATAATAAGAAGATAATAAACTATAAACATCGTATTATTATTCCTTTTATATGGAATGGACAACAGGTTTCATTTGACAGTAGAGATATTACAAACAAAAGCAAAGTGAAATATATAGCCTGTCCTAAAGATAGAGAATTAATTTCACATAAATCAATATTATATGGGAAACAAGAAAAGTGGAAAGATACAGGTATTT
>Ga0307928_10004371_pt1 | contig 10722 bp, 26 predicted proteins | sample AceLakmetagen232_FD_201815 | JGI IMG/M metagenome (GOLD analysis project Ga0307928, IMG submission 201815) | Saline water microbial communities from Ace Lake, Antarctica - #232 | ecosystem: Environmental > Aquatic > Non-marine Saline and Alkaline > Saline | place: Antarctica: Ace Lake...
GTAGGAAAAGTTTATTATAAACCTTATAAAGATTGGGACTATTCAAAATATGATAGCATGCAAACGGTAATGCCAGGACTGATAGACTGGACTCAAGAAAGAGAAGATTTTTTAGTTAGCATGTCAGGCCAACTTGCAACACTTTCTAGGAATATTATTAAATTTTTCAATGTTGAAAGTGATGAAGAGCTTACCGCTTTGATGACTCCAAAAAATAAATTTTTAAAAATAAACAATTAAATTATGGCAACGGTAGACGATATTATACCTCCAGAGTGCGCATTTCTATTGAAAGATTTAGGATTTGAGGGCAAGGCCTTAGATTTTTATTCTAAGAGTAAAACGTTTTACGAAGTGAAAAATAGAAATACGCCAAAGGAAAATTTTAATGATGATGTCGTTTGGTACAATAGAACAACAGCTCCAACGCAAATTCAAACTAGATTGTGGCTCATTGAAAAATTTGATGTGCACATAAGTAGCAAAAAAAATCCTACAAAATTTGTCATGCACGAGCAGTCAATTTTTAATATAAATTTATTAGCAGCACTTAAACAATTAATTCGAATGGAATTAACAGACGAACAAAAAGAATCTCTAGAAATTCTAGAAGACCAATTAGTACTCCCAATAGGAAGTACAAAAGTTAGTATTATTATTATGAATCAATTGATAGAACTCAACCTTGTCGAAGTAATAAACGTTAAGGATAGAGAGTTTTGGTCACCAACAAAGTAAATATATGTATAACAACAGACGAAGAAATTTAGGAATTGCCTTAACTATTTTAGGGTTTGGTTTAATTATTTTCACAATAATTATGGAAAAAAGAGCGGCATACCAATATGAAAGAGATATTCAATCTTATTGGAATCTGGCGGATAAATCCTCCACATTAGATAAAAAGACGGAGCAGATAGATAATTTTGTAAATGCTCTGGCAGAGCAAAAGTTTGAGAGAAAGCACGACGCTATCATATTTAAAACGATGGACAATAGCTTTGATGAAAATTTTATAGCTCTATTGACGCTGCAACAAAGATTACATGAAATACAAGAAATAAATATCACATCTTTTGAATATCAAAAAGCTATTGAACAAATAACCGCACAGGAACAGGGAGGCGCTTGTCAAATGCTTGGTGTGTTCCACGGAATATGGTACAAAGAGCATCACATTCTCCTCTGGGACTGGATATGTTTCCTTCAAGTGTGTATTTGTCTTGCAATAGGAATAATCGGTTTATTTAAATGGGGACAAGGCGCTCAGTGGGACATATAACATGGCTCTATTTAGATATAATCCGTATCAATATCCTCAAAAAGATAATTTCAAAGATGGAAAGTAAATAATTGTATATCTCATAAATTTTTCGTAGCTTTGCCATATGAAATGGTACAAAAAGAAATTTAATATACTCTCCAAAGCTCAGCAGAAAATTATTGATGAGCAAGCTAAATCGATTGAAGTACTTTTTGATAAGCAGGATAAAGAATTCGATAAAGAGACTGAAAAAGGGAGAGATGCGCATATAGAATCAGAATCTAAGTGTCCAAATTGCGATTCAAAAGAAATGGTGAATAAAATTGCCCAGGAAATAAGAACGGGCACAGACTATCCAATGTTTATATTTCAATCGCCATCCAAATATTCATATACAGTAGACAAGAAGTTTAAACACTGCAATAACTGTGGAAATGAATGGAAACCATTTGATTGGTATGATACTTTGGACTACGAATGGAGAAAATCATTCTACAAAAAATTCATAAGTCATATTGAAGATAGACTTAAATATACAAGTACATTTGAGGTGTATGTAGAGGATGTATATAAAGGCTTCTATGCTGAAAGTATGTACAAGGCTATTGGAGATGATATACCTCTTAGAGAGTGGAGGAAGATGTTTAAATCGATATTTGATAAATAATATAATCATGGGTAAAAAAGAAATGTACGAGAAATCGTTCCAGAGGCCAAAGAATTTTTTTAAACTGACATCACATCGCCAGTGGGAAATTGATAAAGACCTGGGTATCCTAGATTGGATGGGGGAGGGTTTGACCTCAGAGGAAACAGAACGTTTTAAAAAGCATTATGAATAAAATCTTATATGGGTAGTGTGGCTACCCAGATTGGATTTTATATAAAAAAGAAAAGCGCCCACCACGGCGCTTCTCCAGAGACAACAGAAATATATTATATTTTATACTTCTTAATTAATTCTTTTGTAAGTTCTAAGTAGAACATAACCATTTCTGATTTGGTTCCCTTAAATTCATTCCATCTCTTATTAAATTCTTTCTTGAATTCAATGTAGCTAGACTGAGTCTTATCTATCCCATTTAAAAAATTACTAACACTTTCAAAAAGAAAATCATCAAGTGTTTTTTTCTCTCTGCGAACTTCCCACTCTTCTTGAGTAAAAAATACTATACCGTTATCACTAAAGTCATAGTAAGCAGTCTCATTAGAACCACCCTTACGGTTTTTATGTCCTTGTGAAAAAGTTCTAAAATCTTTCTTCTTATCATGAATCATTTCGAAATGAGCATCAAACAATTGCATAATTGTATTATTTCCTCTAAATTCACCATCCTTAGTAACATGACCAATAACAATCAATACAGCTTGATTTTTCTCTGTCCATTTACGAAGCTTTTGAATCACTTCAAATTCACCTTGGTCACCTTGGCCTCCGTAATCTTCATTTACAATTACTTGTAAAGAATCAACCATAACAACCTTAGGTTTCAATATGTCAAGCATTTTAATATACTCGTCAAGATTTTCATAATCATCCACGTCACTAATAAAAGCGTTTTCATGGTTAATTTTTAATCTATCTGTTTGTTCTTTAACAGCAGAAGCCGACATTTCTCTTGAATAAAAAGAAGACTTAATGTTCTCTAACAATTTCTGTAAGGTAGCAATCAATGTAGTTTTACCTGCACCTGATGTACCAGTAAGGAAAATAGCTGAACCAATCACAAAACCATGCTTTCTAGAAAGAATTCTATCAAGAATTGGATGTCCTGTCTTAATTGTAGCTTCGTCAAGAACTGTTATTTCTTTGTAAGTTTTCGGTGTATTTACTGTTGTCGTTTTCATAATATTTCTTTTTAATTTCCTGTCTCTACTATATCTTACGTAATATAATAGAAAATGTTGCAGATAATGTTTACATTTTTATGTTTGCAACAAAAAAGAGCTTTTCTCGTATAAAAAGAAAACAAATGAGCTATTACTATATACAATATTCAATAACATCCCAGGCTTTAAAAAAACATGAGTCTAACTGCGTGTCAAACAAACACCCACTTGACTGGTTGAAATTTTATCATATCTTTTCAAGTAAATGGGATTTAATTGATTGGAAAGAGATTACTGAGGAAGAATATGAAAAAGGAAAAGATATTATAGGAATTGGATAGATGGAAAAATACGACTTAGCATATATTGAGTATGGAGATTTAGTGAATATTTTGACAACGGGATTTATATTTGTAGAAGGTGGTTTCTGGATGGAAATGGAAGATTTTAAAAACATCATAGTAAGATGTCCCACCTATGCCGAGAGTGAATTGGAAGCTAAATTGAAAGTGATAGACAAATTGAATGGGTGTATATATATTGCTTTAGATTACTATGAGGATATGTTAAACTGGTTAAATAAAAAAAAAGAAGGTCATTCGCTAACAAGAATTATAGGTGCCTCTATTATTTTAGGATTAGCATATGGAGGAGTAGCGAAGTTTATGGAACACGGCAATCATAAAATATTTTTTTATAATACAAAACGCTTTAGAAGACAAAAATTAAATAGACCTTCAATATTTGAAAAACAAAAAGACGTAGTAGAAACAATAGAACTAAAACCAAGTGGAGGTAAAATAATATAAAAAATTTGCAACATCCTAATTTCTTTTATCGTATAAGATAATATTAGGAAATTAAAAATTTGAACAAATGGAATTAAAAAAAGAAAAGCCTTATATTGTAACAAAAAGAGTTGTTATAGATAAATCATATAATCCCGAATACGGTAATGATAGAATTTGCCAGTGTGGACATGCATATCATCGACACTTCGATAGTTATGAAAGCATGGATGCAGTAGGATGCAAATATTGCAGCTGTGATGAATTTGTAGAGGCAAAACAAATTACAGCCATAGTAGATAGTAAAGAAATTTTGATTGGCCATATTAACAAGGAAAATGAATTTATGATAGCCAGAAATATAACTATTGAAATGCTTTCTCCAAAGAGTAGAAAATATATCTGCGACAAATTCTTACTTACTCAGGATGGTTTCTTTAAAGTAAATGTCCCGCTGTGGGTAGATATGGGAAGAGTCGTCAGAGGAAAACTTGCTAAAGGTAAATCGTTGGAAGAAGTGCCAATAGAAGAGCTTATAAAGTACTTTGATGACAACTTGGATTCTATAATTTTAAATAAAAAAATATAAAATATGTATATAATCATAATTGGAATCTTGTTTGGATTTGCTGTTGGAATTTTTTTTGAATCTGCGGACGGCACACCACTTAAAAGAATGTTTAAAGGTCAAGCTTATAGGAGTTGGCTACTTGGACTTATTGCAGGAGGAATATGTGGACTTATTATATCTGCTATTGGAAGTGGAGTAAATCATCTAGATTATATTTATGAAAAAGAGTATACTTACGAATTACATGCTATGAGTGATGGCAATTCTACATCGGCGTCTTTCTTTATAGGTTGTGGGTCTTTTAAAAATCGTATGGAATATCATTTCTATTATCAAAAGGACGATGGAAGTTTTCATTATGGTAAAATATACGCACAAGAGGCTAGTATTTTTGAAGAAGAAAATATAAAAATCCCTCGAATTATAAAATATAGGAAATATTGTAAGATGAGTATGTGGTGGATTTATAATGGACGTCACGCAGATTTGTATTATATATATATCCCCAAAGGTAGCATAGAAAATAAATATTCAATGGATTTAAAATAAAAAATATATGAAAAATTTTTTTAGTATAATAAGCAATTTCTTTGTGAGAGTGTTTAGAGCAATAGGCAATTTCTTTGCAGCAATTTATGAACTTTTTATAGGTTTTGGAGCATTCTTTACAATTGTTCTTGCTTTTTTTGCATTGTTTATTTTATTGATTGTATATGTAGCGCGTAAAGCTTTCGATGATGATGTTACTGAGGAAACTCATTACACGAATATTGACTTGCGAATAGTATCAATAAATGCTGATGATTGTGTAATGGGTGATAATCATCCCGCTCCAAGAACCTGTAATATTATCTTATTCGAGACAATCGAAGGAGAGCTTCTATACAGAGAGATAAACACTTGTAAAAAACCAATGGGTGTCCATATAGATACCAAATGGCTTTATAATCATGAGCCAGGAGATACTGTTCACTTTGACTACCTTAGAAAAGATTTATTTTTCACAATAAAAAAAAGATAATATGACACAAGACCAAAAATTAGATTTTATAGACTCAACAATTGAGAAACTTAAGATAGCAGAGGCGCCAATTCAATATAATGGAAATTATTATCTATGTAGATACTTAACTGATTATTTAAGTTCAAGTCCTAGGCTCTCTCCCAATGAAATATGTGAGAAGCACTTTCCTGAAATGTATAAAGGATTTAAAACAACAAGGAGAAATAAAATTAATGGAGCTTTAACAAGATTCAGCCACGTATGGGAAGGAGAAAAAATAGCCCCAAGAATTCGATTTCTAAGAATTTTGAGAAAAAAAATAGTCTTAACAATAAAAGATTAAGATATGGAAAAGGAATTTACTTTTGAACAAAAAAAAGAATTTATTGACTTTGTATTAGAGCAATTGGAAAAAGATGAAGTAACAAACCGCGGATTGTTCCTTTGTCCCTACATACGTCGTTATCAGCGTGTTGTTTTGAAAATGGTGACAAGTTTTGATGATAGAGCATTTATAATATGTAAAGAAACATTTCCAGAGATGCATAAAGGCCTTATGAGAACTAGAAAAGGAAAACGAAAAGAGTTTAATGGGGCAAGTGCTACAGCGGTTTGGAAGGGTGATGAATATCATTTAAGAATTCGATTTCTAAAATCACTAAGAAAAAAACTGCAAAATGAAAAATAATATAGATTCATTACCAACACTAGAAGAGTGTAAGGAATTTCAAGAAACAAAAAGAAATATTAGAGTTATTCTTAAAGAATTGAAAGATGTGATAGCAGAAAAATATGGAGACAAAATTATTCCTAGATTCTACGAACATGTATTGAGTGAAGATGTTCACTACAGTTTAGACATAACGTTTCCAGAAATAAACTACGACCTAATACTTATAAGTATTAAGAAAAACCTATGTAATGAATTTCCAGTTGGTGTGTATGGTATTAATAGAGAAAAATACTATTCAGCAAGTTCTTATGATGAAATTGAAAACTTTATTCAAGAGGTTTTGCAGAGCGAGGAGTTAAAAACAATAATCTTAACTCATATATAACTATGAGCAATTTAGTATCAAAAAGTAAGCTAAATGCAATTCACAACGCAGGTACATTTATACAGAATTTTGATTATGCGTCAGAGTTGTCAGATAATGAAATAGATGACCATCATATTATAGGCGAATTGTTAATTAAATTCGATAGAGATGTACTTAAATTACTGCTAGAAAAACTTAATGGTTCAAAAAACACCGAAGCGCCAACGGATGGGTAACGAATGACAACTGCACTGTATAATAAACGTTGTGACTTAAACAATAATAAATGTTCCTTAATAAATATAAACCATTGAAAATAAGTAAAATAGATAATTAAAATGATGTTCCTTAACAATGTTTTTTAGCCGTTGTAGTATAAGAAGCGTTGCGAATTAATAGTGAAAAACTAAAATATTAATATAATGGAAAATAAAATTACACATTTTAAGACAGGAAAAGAAGTTAGCAATGATTTTTATATATTGTTAGCAAACGTTAATCCCTGTTGTAAAAGCGAATTAAAATTAGTTAAAAATGAAAGGACTGATGCAAGTTATCAATATCATTTATGGTGTCCTAAATGCAGAGAGTCACTTTGCAAAATTGATTGGAATGATGTAGTTATTGATAATGATTGCTAACGACTGGGCTATGAAATTTTAAAACGGATAGATATGAAGAAATTTGATTTAGTAGATAAAGGGTGTTATTTGGCTGATGCACATCACGCACCTTTTGAAACAATAGAAGCTGAAAACGCAAACAAAGCAAAAGCAAAGTATATAAAATTACACCCTGACAGCAAGTACATAGATATACTTTGTCGTAAAAGCAGAAAAGGTAGTTTTAATTTTTTATAGCCTTTGTTATGTGCTTTTTTAATTGCATCATAACGGTAGGTATAAGGTTAGTACGCCTATCACAAACGTTTAATTAAAGTACTGACCATCACAGCGTATTAACTTTATACAATGTTGTACGCTTTTAAAATTACGATTTATGGCAACAATTTATAAAGTAGAAATAGTTTCTCATTGGAGCAATTACACCAAAGAGCAACTGCAAAAGATATTAGAAGATGCGGTTAAACAAAAAGAACGAGACAAAGGAAACACAATGACAATAGAAGTTACTGAACGTAAGCAATTTATAGCGCAAGTTGATAATGCGTGTGAGGGGAATATTTCCGAGCGTGAACAAGCAAATGATAATATACCGCTTGTTAGCAATCCTGTTAATTGTGTTTTATGCGGAGAACCATTAACAAGCAGTGAACAACTTGGCGACACAAATTGCTGTGATTTATGTTGGTTGAGCAATTAATAGTTGCTAACGGAAATAATATGGGCTGATTGCCCTTGAAATTTAGCAGAAACTTAATTAAAATATACTGACTTATGAAAACAGAAAAAGAAAATAAAAAGAATAGCAATTTGCCTATATTTAGTGTTAGCATTAGTTCATTAGTCGAAAAATCAAGACTAGAAAATGCTGATAATAGAAGAAAAATGTATAGCAATGTAAACAAAGCAACAAAAGAAATTGAACCTTTTGAGAATAAAGCATATCTTGAAATGGTAGGTGCTGTTATGAATGCTCTGAATTAATGCTAATGGACTGAAAATATGGGACGGCATTTGAGAGGGATTAATCATTTTAACAACAAAGAAATAAATTAATATTAACAGATAAATAAAGAAAAATTATGAACTTAAAATTAAAACACACATTCAATAAAGGAAGTGAGCTTACAATTACTTTAATTCCAACAATATGGTATAATAAGTTAGTGATATACACAAAAAATAACAAGAAAATAAAACATACAGTTGCTTTAGAATTATTTGTAATTACCATATTATTGGAATTCAATAACAATAGCGACTAATAATTTTTCTGATAAACAAGGCTAACCCTCTCAAATGCTGTACTATGATTTTGTGTTATGCACTGTTACTAAGGGTTGTTATACTTTTGAAAGTAGAACAAATCAAAGAGGGAAAGCCTTATTTTCAGTCCATTAAGCTCAATTGCGTTGGTTTTTTTTGAGGGTTTGCCGTGCGGTTTGCCTGTGCGGAAGTTGAGGGAGTAATTGAGCTTAACGTTTGGGTATGGTTAGTTGCGGATTAAATAATAAAAATTTATAAAGATGGAAGAAATAAGAGGAAAGACTTTAAAAGAATGGAAAGACTATTGTAAAAGCGATAATGTTCCTATAATGACAATGAAATACATAACTGTATTAGAAGAACGAATAGAGCAATTAACTATACCCGTTGTTGTAGGGCAAAGCGAACAGTTATTTGCGGTATTGAAATACGCTATGCCTACCAATTATAAAGACCTTGCCTTGGAGAGAATAGTTAAACGATTTATAGAGGATAGCAAATAATTGCCTACAACGGTTTGAATATGAAACGTTGCAACACAGAACTTAATAAAATGAACAAAAGATTGAAATTAATATAAACTAAAAAAGACCACAACAGCAATGTTTTATATTTGTTGTTATGTGGCGTTAATTGTATGAAATACTTTGAAAAACGTAAACTAATAAAATATTTATCCAATTTAGAAAACAATCATTTCCCTGATGGGTATTTAGAAACGCATAAAAAAAGGATTGATTGTTTGAAATGGTTACTTGCTTCGTATGAAGGACGTGCTGGGAATCCGAAGGAATTGTTAGAAGCAATGTTAAATCCTTTAAAAACAATCAATTCTAAAAGAGATTCAGATTGGATTAATATTTTATATTATTGGATTAATTATAAGAAGATAGTTGGTTTTTAATGCCACATAACGTTAAGTATATGGTTTTGTAAGCCATAGCAGAAATTTACAAATTAAAACGAATATTAATTAGGCTTATAAACTATATACATTGTTGTGTGTAGTACGGTATTTAAGCCACAAACTTTATAAAGATGAGTTGTTGGACAAAACCAGAATTAGATAATATGCTTGAAGATGTAGTTAATGAGCTAAATTTATCTGGCGAAATGATTGAAAAACACGGGGCACTAGGAACTGCCCCTGCTGAATTAGTAAGACTTGTGCTTGAACAGAAAGACAAGCAAATACGAATGTTAAAAGCAGGAATGAAGGAAATAGAATTAACGTAGTATTACACACAACGTATACGGCTAAGGAGAGTTGCGGATAAATTAAAACGAATATTAAATACAAAAACGAAATGGAATTAACGAAAGAACTTAAAGAAAAAATAGACGCTTATTTAAAAAACAAGACTCCTAAAGAATTACTAGACTTATTTAAAAAACATGGTATGGAAGAAATACCAAAGCAATTATCTTTAACCGATGTTGTGAGTAGTGCGTGTGATGACTACCAAGAAGGTATTAATATGCAATGTGCTAAATGTGACGAACCAAAATATAAACACCGAAACTAGTATTACTTACAATGGTTTGTATATGAAATGTGGCGTTTAAACCTGAAAACCTTTGTTGGTGAGTATGGAAATATTGGTAAATGTGGGTTCGATTCCCATACGCTACACTAAGCCATTTTTTATATATGGTGTTACCATTAACGAAGTGACGTTTTAATGAATGGTAATGAACACAAGTAAACTTAGTGCGAAAATATAGTAAAAACTTAAATACGAGATAAAATGAAGAATAACACGGATTTTGAATACATAGATGAATTACTTTCTGAATTAGAGGATACAATACACGGAGATGTAAGTGATAGAATAACTATTGCACGAAGCAAATTGCAAGCATTAAGTTTAATTGATGTTGTAAAGCGTTGCTCTTGTAATTTAGAAAAACAGAAAACGATGTATTTTATACGCAATTGGTGTAATGAATGCAATGCTAAAATACAATGATTTACAACGGTTACAGATATATGTAGTTTTTTACTTAATAAATAATACAAAACTTAAATAATATGAATAAAGATAATAAGAACACTAAACTTAATGGTACAGATAAAAAATTACATATATCTGATGTTATACCACGTTATAAGTTTGGAACATATCACACAGATAATAATGAAAGTGAATATGATTGGTTCATAATTGATACATATACTGATAAGGTAGTGGAAAACTTAAAAGATAAAGAACTACATGAAGTTAGACAACGATGTAGAGAATGGAATAATAATGTGGTATAATGGTCTGACTGTATGACGTAGTACTTGGAGCAAAGCGGAAAGTATGGTAGTCATTCGGTTGGGGTATTACTCAT
>Ga0307928_10004372_pt1 | contig 10722 bp, 23 predicted proteins | sample AceLakmetagen232_FD_201815 | JGI IMG/M metagenome (GOLD analysis project Ga0307928, IMG submission 201815) | Saline water microbial communities from Ace Lake, Antarctica - #232 | ecosystem: Environmental > Aquatic > Non-marine Saline and Alkaline > Saline | place: Antarctica: Ace Lake...
CTATATATATATTTTCTCTTTTAATTATGACTTATTTTATTGTTACTTATTATACTACAAAAAGAAAATTAGAGAAAGAACAAAAACACGGAGATGATGTGAAAAAATGAAACTAAATGTTGGATGTGGAAGGGATATACGAGAGGGTTATATTAATGCAGATATAATTAACAAAAAAGAGATTACTTATTTGGATTTGGATATTTTTCCTTATCCTTTTGAAAATAATTCTATTGAGGAAATTCTTGCTTATTCAGTTTTGGAACATTTAGAAAATCCAAGAAAATCAATCCAAGAACTTAAGAGAATTTTAAAAGATGGAGGTGTTTTGAAGTTTAAATTGCCTCATCACGCTTCTGGAAATGCTTATGCAGATGTTACTCACAAGCACTTTTTTAATACAGAAACATTAAAGATAATAGGAAAAGAATTGGGTTTCAGTTCTTACAAAGTTAAATTAGGGTTTACAAATAGCATTTATTCTTTCCCTGTTTTAAAGTGGTTTTTTAATCTTAATAACACTACACAGAAGTTATTTGATTACTATTTATGTTATATATTCAGACCAATAGAAATATATGGAGAGTTTGTAAAATGAATGAATTTGAACAAAAATTATTGCAAATGCTGGGCAACATTAATGATTCATTGAAAGATATGGATGAATCATTGGAAGAACTTATCAGTTGTGTGCGTGGAGACAATAGATAGATATGATTAATTTTATACCTCCCTCATTGCTTTCAGTAGTTGTATTATTATTCTTATTTTTTATATCAATAATTGATTTTAAACACAAAGCAGTTCCTTCAATATTCACAACTGGATTAATCTTTGGATTGTTTTATTTTAATCCTCAAACTCTTTATTATGCTGTTGGATTAGGAATCTTTGGATTGTTTCTCTGGGAAGCAGAAGAAGGAGGTATCGGAGGCGTTGCTGATATCAAAGCATTAATCATAATTGGCTTAATACTCAATAATTTGATCGGTATCCTATATATTGGGCTATTAGTTTTCATTCTCGGCTTAGCTTACAAGTTTATTGCTAAGTATGTATTCAAAATTAAAAAAGAAGTTCCTTACTTGATAGTTTTTGCTGTATCACTACTTGTTTTAATGATAGTAAATTCCATCTATAATCTTCACTTAATAATCTAATGTCTCAAGCAGATGTATATAAAACATTGAAAGAATCAAAAAAAGAACTTACAGTAAGAGATATTGATGATATTCTATCTATAAACATAAATAATATCACAAGATCATTAAGGAAGTTATACAAACAGGGAAAGAATACTCTTGGGCTTACAAGGAACAGAAAAGAAGGATTCAAATGTTATTTTTGGAAGGTTGATGTGAAAAATGGTTAAAGAATTTGAAGAAGAATTAGATAATCAATTTCCTAAAGGAGACAAAGCAAGAGGACGAGCATTAGTATTACACGCAATAGCTCAAATTAAGATTGAAGAAGGAGCAAAAGTCAAAAATGAACTTTTGTATGAAACAATAATACAAGCTTGTTTAGATGAAAAGGGAATTATTGACAATCAATGTTTATCTGCGTATGAAGATGCAACAGAACACTTACACAAAGCAGGATATTTAATTAAAGTAAATGATAGAATTTACAAACTAAAACAAAAACACGGAGATAAAAAAATATGAGTTTCAAATTTTTTAGTTTTCCAATATTTATGGGAAGAAAAAAAAGAGTAGAAGTTTTAAACGCTATGCTTACTGATATACAAAAAAGTGATAAAAAAAAGAGATGTGATATATGTAAAAGACTTTTTAAAAAGGAAGATTCAAGATGGAGTATGCAAGATCTTACTTCAAGTATATGTATTTTATGCCATAAAAAATATTGGAATCAGCGACTTAATTTTTATAGTTCAAATGAAATAAAAGAATTAAATAAACAGAGAAAAGAACAAAAACACGGAGATGATGTGAAAAATGGATAAAGAAAATATAATTGAGAAATTAGCAAAATTAGAACACGAACAATGGCTTGATTGGAGTCATAATATTGCTGATACTGAAGAAATATCTAAAAAGAGATTAAGAAGATGGGATAAATTATGGGTTAATTATAATATTTTAACAGATAAACAAAAAGAAGCAGATAGAATTTATGCAAGAAAAATCCTTCCAATTCTTGAACAAGAAATTGAAGAAGGAGCAAAATCCGAAAGAGAACGAATAATTAGATTAATTAAAAATAGAACATTTAATTCTGGACTTGTTGATTCTGGATTTTTAATAGAAGAATTAAAAGGACAATTAAAACAAAAACACGGAGCTAAAAAATGTATGAAGTAAAAATGCTTAAAGATAATTTTCAATATAAGAAAGGAGAAATAATTAAGTTAAGTAATGTTTCTGTTAATTGTTGGGTTAATGATGGAATTTGTAAAGTGATTAGATACTTAGGAAATTTTTATGAATCAACTTATTTTCTTGAAGAAAGAATTACAAGATTAAAGTTACAAATAGAAAATCTACAATCAAAATTAAAATATAACGAAGATTTGTTAATTAGAAAAGAACAAAAACACGGAGATGATGTGAAAAATGGATGAAAAAGTACATATTATTCCAAATGGAAGTATATCTTTATGTGGAATAAAAACAAAGAACGGAACAAGTTTAGGTTTAACTTGTACTTGTGATTTATGCTATAAAATAGGAGAAGATTTGATAAAAAAACACGGAGATGATGTGAAAAATGGATAAATTAGAAAAATATATTGTAAAGAAAAAAGATAAAATTGGTGATTTAGAAGTTACAGGAGAATTTATACATTTAACTAATGTTAAAATGTTAATAAAACAAGCTAAAGAAGAAGGAGCAAAAGCCAAAGAGCAAGAGATTTTTGCTAAGATACGAAAAGATATTAAGAGTCGTGAAGATTTTCTCAAACAAAATATTACTACTCTTTCACCAGAAATTAGAGAGAGAATTTTATTTGGTATTAATAGTCTAAAAGAACATTCAGGAGTTGATGTGAAAAATGAAACTTAAAGAAATTACAGGATATGCAAGTTCTTCTATTGCAGATCTAAAATTTCATAAAAATATATCTTTAAATCATTGGTATTTAAAATTGTGGTTTTTAATTGGAGGATTAGGCATTGGAACTGTAATTTGGATTTATTTAATGAGAAAAGACATTAATAATTTATTATACAGCAAGGAATGGCATCTTAACAAAAGATATGAGAAATTTATGTTTATTTTAGGAAGCTTTATATTTTGGTTGTGTGTGATAGGAATTATACAATGGATATTGTAAATTGCGAGAATTGTGGAAACAAAATTTCATATTTTAGAGTAAATGGTTCTTATTTTTGTCGTTCTTGTGGTTATAATTCAAAAAAAGAAGAACAACAAGATCCAAACAAAGAAATTGATGATTTAGTTAAAAAAGAAATAGATATTAAAGGAGATGATAATTAATGCCTGCTGATTTAAGCATATTCAACTTTGGAGGATTCTCTGGATTTTCTGGAGGAACAATTATGAGTATTTTCTTTTATATTGGAATAATTATTCTTGTTGTCGGAATTATTGGAGGATTAGTTATTTTTCTGATGTATTTGAAAAAATATAAACATAAGATTGTAGTATTCAAAAAAATTGGAAATAATATTCAAAAAGTAGCAATTAAACGAGCAAAGCGATTAAATGTTTCAAGAGCAGGAGATTATTTATGGTTTGTTCAAGGAGTTAAGAAATATATACCCCCTGCATTAATTCAGATGGGAAAAGAAGAATATTGGTATTATATCCGTGCTGATGGAGAATGGATTAATTTCGGACTTAAAGATATTGATGCACTTCAAAAGGAAGCAGGAGCATTCTTCATTGATACTGATATGCGAATGAGCAGGATAACAACTGAAAGGCATTTAAGAGCAGTATTTAAAGATGAAGGATTTTGGAAAAAATATGGAGAAATGATGATGATGGCTGGATTTGTTTTAATTGTAACAGTATGTTTAATTGTTTTATTCACAAGATTATCAGTTCTTGCTGATTCTATTAATGACTTAGCAAGTTCAATGAGAACTTTTTATGAAGAATCTGAAATATTAAATGAATTAGTTATGAGCAATAGAAATAATAATGTTTTGCCAACAAGAGATATAAATACATCAACATCAGGGCTGATTCCTGTGTAATGTAAGGAGGATTAAAAATGAAAGAAGATGCACATAAATTATTGAAGATGTTGTTGATTGGAACAGTAGCTTTTATATTTGGATATATAATGAAAGCTTGGAATATTAGTATGATTTTAGGATTATCCTATGTTTTGTTTTATTTCTCTGTTGGGTTTACAATAGGCACAATCGGAAAATCTAAAAATGGCAATAATTGAAGATATAATTGTTCCAATAATATCTGGAAGCTTTGTCTTAATTTTCATTATTTTAATATTATTAGGAGTTGGATATGTTTTGTATTTACTTGGCTTAAAGAAAGTAATCTCTCGAAAGTTCCTAAAAGTTCCAACTCCTTCTCAATCAGAGATAGAATTAATTAAAAAATCTATTGAAGAAAAGAAACCATTGTATAGATTATTAAATGATATTCCTTTGTTAAATGCAAATAAAAGGACTATGTATGTATTAAAATATAAGGAGATGGCCAAAGGTTAATGGGAGGTTGTAGTATGGGGTGCTATTGTCCTGATTTCACAGAATCCTATTAATCGGCTACAATTTAAAAATGAAAAAAATAATTGCTTTAGATTCTGGATCAGGAGTATATGAAATAGAAGTTGAATTAAAAAGTCTTGAAAATTTAAAGGATAGTCTTATGGCTAATAATTTTTTAATTATTGATGGTGTTCTTATTAATTCAAGTCATCTTATATTTGTAGATGATCCAAAAGAAGATTTTGGAGATAAAAATGATAAATAATATAATTTCGTTTGAAATTGGATTAGCACTTGGAATATCTATTGGTATTATTGAGATGTCGTTACTAACTTTATTTTATTTAAAAAAACACGGAGATGATGTGAAAAATGGAAATTGAAAAACAACATATAAAAATAACTAATCCAATTAAATTGGGTTTTGGTATAGGTGTTGGATTCAGTCTTGCTGTTGGATTAGGATATATTATAATAGGGATTATTTCAGCAATATTTTTTCTAATGATACCAATATAAAAATCGGAATAGTTATATATTTAATAAGTTATTATTTACTATCAACATATAAAAATAAAAAAATATAGGAGGATAAAATAAAATGCCAAATAGAGATGGAACTGGGCGACTTGGAAAAGGGAAAAAAGATGGTCGTGGGTTAGGAAACTGTAAATAGTTTAATAGAAAATTAAAATGGAATCAGAAGAAGATAAGAAGAAAGCAGAAGCAGAAATTGAAACAATAAATAAGGAGTTGTCTTTATTAGGAGATGAAAGAATATATCGGAGAGATATATTAATTATTCTTAATTTAATTGCATCTTCATTAGATAATATTGATAATCATCTTAAAGAATTAAAGAAATGAACAAACAAATAATTCCTTATCTACTATTAACAATAGTAGTAATTATGTTATTTGGATTACTTTTTTATATGTATATTCACATTGATAAGATGACTAATTCTCCTTGTGAATATTGCGCAGATTCTATTGGAGATAATGTTGTTTGTTCTTGTGTTTCAAACGGTAGGTTACTCGCTTTTGGCAATTCTCCAGAGGGCTATTTTGCTCCTTAGGGTAGGGTTTTGGTGTCTTTTAAACCCTTGAAAACAGCATATTTTTCCATTTTCTTTTTGATTAATTCCCAATCAGAATGTAAATATTTTTCTGTTGTGGCGATTGAATCGTGCCCAAGAAATTCTTTAATAACATAAATATCTGCTCCTTTGTTTAACCAGTTGGAAGCAACTGTGTGTCTTATTAAGTGTGGATTAATGTGCCTTCCGATAACTTCACTTACTTCTTTGAGTATGTTAAACCATCTTGTCGGTTTAATATTAAAGATTAAGCTATCCATAAGAGGATTATTTAATTCTGAATATCTATAAAAGTTTTCTATTACTTCTTTTGGAATAAGCACGATCCTTTCCTTATCTCCTTTTCCAATAATATTTAATTCACAGGGTTTGCTTTTGTCGTTCGCCCATTTATTAAAGTTAAAATCTTTCCATTTTAAATTGAGTAATTCAGCACGCCTTAATCCTCCATAGTAAGTAATATCAAATGCCAAACCATTCCGAACCCTTAGAGGATTACTATAAAAATATTTTCTTACAGATGTTATTTCTTCATTGCTCAAAATTTTAATTAGTCTTTTCCTTTTCCTTCCTGTAACTCTTGGCAATGTTATATTCAATTCTTTAAAGTCAATCCAATTTTTTAATACAGCTCTTGGAGAGTGGTATTTATATTTGTTTAAAAATATTATACAAGTTCTTTTAGTAATATTTGTTGGAAGGTATTTAATATAATTCATATAAGTATAAATTGTTTTGTCGCCAAGCTGTTTTGCTTTGAGATACTCCTTAAAATCTTCAATCTCATCCATTTTGTATACTATATTTAGCAGTTTTCTTTTAAAAACCTTGTGAACAATAGTAATATATTGTTCTTCGATACTGGAGCATACGATTAAAAAAATAAGAAAAAGGGCGCTCCTTAACCGAATAACTTACACACACACAATTAAAAAACCTTATATACAAGAAATAATATAACATAATTATGTTCAAAAAAGGAGCATTTGAAACAGCAAAAGATCAGGATTATGATGTATGGAATTTATCAGCTCCATATATATTCTTCAAAATATTTAAGTTTATGGAATTATTTGATTCTTATGAAGTCGTTGCCAGATACGGTCGTGAAAGTTTAAATGATATAGTTCCAATAAAAGAATTTGCTTGGAGGCGTAAAGAAGCATTAGACAGATACCTTGTTTCATTAAAATTTATAATTAGTAATTCAAAATTTATTATAATTGATAAAGAAACACTTGATAAATTCAGAGATAGAGTTGATGCATTAATAAAGAATATACATTTAACTAATAATATGCAACAAGATCAACTTACAAAAAGCAATATTTTAGTAATTGAAGAACAGAAGTTTAATTATATACTTACACAAGCAAGAAATATTTATGAGGATGTTTCTATATTATTAAATAATGCAGGATTAATATTCAGAAAGAAAGAAGATTTTGATCTTGATGCAATTAAAAGTCATTTTATTAATATAGCATAAATAATACTCTCGTGAGGGAGCTATATACCGATTCACCTCCGTATATATTTGCACAGAACAATTAGGTCGAAAGATGCTACACTCAGTCAATTCTTGTGAAAACTGAGAATGCCAATTCCATATGGGCGTTGTTCTGTGTATTAATAATCAAAAATGAGAATACCAATTTGGAGTATTAAAATCTTATCAGGGATGTTACAGGAAAAGATTGAAAATAATTTTGATTGTCTTGTTATAGTTGATGGAGTTACAGGAATAGGAAAATCAACATTAGCAATCCAGATTGCAAGATATTGTAAACATTATCTTTTTAATTATGAAACAGATTTAATTTATTCTCAAGAAGAATTTATTAAAGCTATGAAAACAAAATATATGTCTACAATAATTTCTGATGAGATGATTAATATTGCTTTCACAAGAGATTGGTTTCAGAAGAAACAAAAAGATATAATTAAATTAATTAATATGAATAGAGATCATAATAATCTGATTATTTTATGTGTTCCAAACTTTGCTGATTTGGATAAGAAAGTAATTAATGCTTGTAGATTAAGATTAACAGTTATTCGTAGAGGTTATGCAATAATTCAATCTAAAAATGAAACAATTTATTCTCAAGATAAGTGGGATATAAATGTAAATGAGAAAATTGAAAGAGATTTTTTAATTAAGAAGAAAAAGATTAATTATTTTAAATTAACAACGTTTAGAGGAATGGTTCATTTCCACGATTTGCCTCCAGTTGTAAAAGAAAAATATCTGAAAGTTAAAGATAAAAAAAGATCTGATATTTATGGAGATATTAATGCAAAAGAAAGTTTTGAAAAAAATCTTCCTATTGAAAGATTAATGAACTCTTTATTAAATAAAGAATTTGCAAATAAAACTGATTATAACAGATTCGCAGAATTTCTTGAAGTTCCATTATTAAACTCACTTGAAAAAATAAGACAAAGAATGAGAGCAAAAGGAATTAAAACTCAAATTAGCGATTTGTTTACAGATAATATTAAAAAGACAGAACAAAAAGAAGCAACAGCAAAAGAAAAAGATAGGCAACAATATGTTAGAGAACACTTCAAAATGAATTAGCAAACATAAAATTTATAATGTATACATTGTATACAAAATAGTAAATGGTTTCCAGAGGAAAATTCTCGCAACAATTACAACAAATTCCCGAATCGCAAACAAGGACAGAAAGGCGTATTGAATCAGGAATAACACAAGAACCAGAAAGAGATTATCGTGCAGAACAGATTTCTTCCAATTTAACAGAAGCAAAGGCAGAATATACAAAAAGCGTTGAAAGACAAGAGAAATTAAGAAGAAAAGAAAGGAAAAAAGATGATGCTGGTGAAGATAGTAGTTATTATTCTATAAGGAAACATTATTGGAACAAAGTAAGAAACACTTGGGTTAAAGAAGGTTATGATTTAATTAAAAAAGGTTATACTTATGAATCTGTAAGAAAATATATTTGGCGTAAAGCAGACAAAGGAAAAGCACAAGAAGAATCAAGATTACAAAAAACAGAATCAGCAAAACAATTTGATCCAAAAAAACCATCAAGATTAATTGAAATAACTCCAACAACTTCTGCAAAAAGTTTAAAGGCAAAAGGATATTCTTTTAAAACTTCTAAAACAGGCGTTATTTCTGAAATAAGAGCTCCATCAGGAAAATTAGTTCAAACAGAATATTTTTTAAGACAGGAACAAGAAGGAAAAAGTCTTGTTTTCCCACTTGCTAAAAAACCAGAGTTAGAAGTTATTAAAGCTCCTTCTCCAAAAAAAGTTACTAAAATTGGAGGCGTTACAGTTTCAGAAGGAGTTGCTGGATTGCTTACTCCAAATGTAATGGCACATTATCAAGATATAAGAATTACACAAGAAGCAGAAAGGCGACTTGGCGTAACTCCAACAGAATCAACAACAGGGTTTAAAAGAAAAGCAGTTATTAGAGAAAAGAAAAAAGTAAGAGAAGAATTAGATCCAAGATTGGATACTGTTAAAACATTTTCTGTATTAACAGGAAAAGCACTTCTTGGAAATATAATGATTAATCAAGCAAATACAAATAAATTAATTCGTGATGCATTAGGTTATACAAAAGGAGGAAAAGTTACAGAAGGAATAACTCAATTTACGAAAGTGGGCGCTACTGCTTTCAGAATTGGAGATTATGCTCTTGCAACAATAGAATCTTCGGCATCTTCATTAAAATCATTATCAAGTTTTGTTGGAGAAAAAGAAGGAACAACTCCAGCAGAAAAGAAAAGATATGATAAACTTCCATTTTATATGAAAGATGCAAATATTTTTGGAAAGGTTGAAACTTGGGCACAAACCGAAAGAGAATTAACAAAAACAGCTTTATATAAAAAAGATCCTGTAAAAGCAGACATAATTTATTCAAAAGGAACAGAAGATATATTAAAAGCAATAGAAATTGCTTGGATTACTGGAGCGATTGCAAAGGTTGGGATTAGAGGAGCAAAAGGAGTTAAACAATTAATAAAACCAAAACCAAAATTAGTTGGATCAAAAGTAACTCAAAAAGCATTTACTATTGCTGATACCAAATTTGCTGAAATTGAAGCATTTGGAACTACTGGAGTAACAAGTGCTGATGATATTGTTATTAAATCAATAAGAGCTATTCCAGATACAGAAGTTAAAAGAGGATTTAATATATTTACTCCAAAACCTCAAATTACAGAATTAACTTGGTCTTATAACAAATATGGATTTCTTGAAAAAAGATTAACAACAGAAGCTATTGGAACAGGACAAATAAAGGGATATGGAGGACAGGCAGTTGCAGAATTAAAAAATGTTTATGGCGTTCCAAAAATAAAATTATTTGGTAGAGGTGTTTCAGGAATTGATATTAAAAAATTAACAACATATAAACCACTTCAAATTACTCCAACAATACAATCTGGTATAAAAGGAACTGTTGGAGATGAGATAATTAAAACAGCTATATATCCAAGTAAATATTCAACAAAAAAATATGATGTATATGGAAAGAATATTGAACAACAAATATTAAAATCTAATAAAAAACTGTTTGAAAATTTCAAAATTAAATATTCTACTGAAAGAGCTGTTGGAAGTGAAATTAAAGTATATGAAGGATTTAAGAAAGGATCTAAATTCAAAACATTTCAAACAGAACCATTTTATACAGCAAGAGATTTAAAAATTCCTTTTAAAGAAACAATCACAACTCCAACAAAAGAAACAAAATTAATTGTTTCAGCACAAAAAGGTATTTCTGGAATAAGTATAAGAGAAATTAAAAGAGATCTTCGCAAGATTGGAATTTTTGAATATAGTAAATTATCTGCAACAAAACCAAAATTTAAATTAATTGGTTTTAAAGGAGAGGGTTTATCTGTTATTTCAACTCCAAAAATACCAGAATTAACATTTGAAATTCCAAAAACTCCAAAAAT